>WBZN01000151.1_pt1 | contig 95945 bp, 110 predicted proteins | sample 5204281 | NCBI WGS metagenome assembly WBZN01 (sample SAMN12344347, study PRJNA552823) | activated sludge metagenome | biome: Activated sludge suspended growth; feature: Nitrification reactor; material: Wastewater; isolation source: activated sludge from nitrification reactor of wastewater... | reverse complement strand
AACTAATTTCATTCCCACTTGTTGGGTTTCCGTCCGTTGGTGAAGAACCAGCCGAAGCGGCAGTTGAACCACGCCTCAAAGCGGAGCAGGTGGTGGAGGATGTTCATGATCTCGCTTTTTCCCGCCTCCCCCCTTGCCTGTTGCTCCAGTTCAGTCATGGTTCACTTGGTTGATTTAGCTGCGGTCATGGGGAGTTGCGTCTATTTATTGTTATAAGCAAGCTGCTACGTTCCTGCTTCGTTTGACAATTCCGTTTCAAAAGAATTAAAAAAAAGCCCACCGCACTTTGAAATACGATTTAAGGCAATTTCGTAATACTCTTTTGATAACTCACTGCCAATATAGTTTCTATTATTTAAAATACTCATTTTGGCAGTTGTTCCGCTTCCTAAAAAGCAGTCATAAACCAAATCTCCAGCATTACTCCAACTTATTATGTGGTCTGATGCTAATTGTTCAGGAAACATTGCAGGGTGTTTTATCTTTCCCGTTTGTGTGCTTCCTACAATGTAATACCAAATGTTATTTCTTAATTTCTCATCGCTGATAACATCTCTTTTGTTTTGTAGTGTCGGTTCGTTTTCTGTATTGGTTTTATAAAAAGACCTTGTTCGTGATGCCATTTCGCCACCATACTTTGATTTTTCTTTCAGTCCATTGAATGTTTTAGGTTTTCCTTTGCTAAACACAAACATATATTCAAACTGCTGTTCGTATCGGTTGTGAGTTAATGGTATTGGATTTTGTTTTGCATAAATCATTGTGTCGTGGAGGTTAAAACCTATTTCTTTAAAAAATAAGGCTTGCTTAAATGATGTTCCGCTTTCGCTTCCGTTCATTGTGGCATCTCCAACAACCCAAACAACAACACCTCCTTGTTTTGTTACTCTATATAATTCTTTCGCAATTTTTTCAAATGCAAATGAATAACCTTTGTATTCTCGTAAGTTGTCGTAAGGCGGAGAAGTAACCGTTAAATCAATGAAATTATCAGGCATTTTAGCCATTGTTTCAATGCAGTTTTCGTTGTATATTTTATTTATTTCCATCCCTTCCTTTTTTTTAATTCTTTTTGTTTAGTGCTTCGATTTGAGTTTTTCGGTAATCAACCGCAGCCAGCTTATAACACGGGTTTGGCAAAATGGCTTTCCGACACACAAGCCAACGCACAAAAGCCACTTCGCCAAGCCCGAAAACGTTGGGTGGCAATGCGAATGACCACTACTCATCATCGCCGCAAATGTCGCATGGCTCTCCGTCAAGCTCTTCCACTATCCACTCCTCATCTGGCGTAGCCCCGCCATCATCGCGCCATGCGACAGTTCTACCCTCTGCCTTTTTTATGGCTTCGGCCAATGATGTGGCTTCTACCTCTGTCCACGCAGATACCGTTACCGTTGCTCGTAGTTCGTACTTCTTCATCATTTTGCTCTATTGCTTAAAGACCTGAAATCCGCAAAGCACTGTCACCAACTACGTGCATAGGCCACGAGGCGCGGCCCATACACTTGTCCGTTGGCAGACATTCAAGACCCTTCGCGCTTGTCCATCGCTCGACGGCGATCTTCCTGAAGCCTACGCTCGTAGCCTTGCATGAATGCCTGTCGCATCAACTCATGGTGTACCCTGCGCGATAGCTCGCCGTCTATCGGCCAACACTGCTCCGCCCACTCTTGGGCCTTTTGCCTGTCTTTCTCGTACTGTGTCATCGCTTTGGAAGATTAGAACGTCTGCCAACTACGGGTTGTCGCAAGCCCCTCAACACGAGCCGACGCGCTGGCCTGCGTCAACCCTTGTCCGTTGGCCCCCATTCAATTACCACCTGAGTAGTCCACGCCATCAGCGAACTCCTTGCCGAACATGGCGGTGTTGCGCTGCTTGAGCGCCGCAGGATTGGATGTCTGGAAGTGCATCATCTTCGGAAAGTCCTTCTTGATGTCTGCCATCCATCCATCGGCGTGTTCCGGCTTGTAGGTGTCCCATAGAACCTTGCCGCTGGCCGGGTCAAGTGACACGATCATCACCAAAGGCTCGTCTGTGCTGAGAAATTCTTTCTTGGTCATTGTGCTGCTTTTTTGCTTTTTACCTAAATGCCTGAAGAGAAAAAAAACGGGGGCCAACTACAGCTTGCCGCAAGCCCGCCAAATGCGCGGGCCAGCGTCAAGCAATGTCCGTTAGGCGGGATCCTGAAAAAGACCATCCTTCGGCTGAGATGGCACCATCATTTCGGACATCGCATCAGCCAATAGGCCGAACTGCTCAAGCTGCCGCTTTACGGATTCAAGACTGCCGATGAGATCCGCAGTTGTTTCGCCGCTGAGGACAAGGCGCTGCGTCGATGTCTTCAGTTCCTTCACTGCTTTGCCCTTTCCACTTGCGGGTAGCTTGTAGCTTGGTGACCATGACACCAGAACAATCTCGGCCATTGGCCTGAACTTCTTGGTATCCATGTCCCAATTCATCACGAGGTTAGCCCTCGTCTCCAGTAGTATCGTCGTTTCGTTTGCCATTTGCTTTTGACCTTAGAACCAAAAAAAGACCCCGCCTAACACTGCATTGCCGCCATCCAAATGCAACGGCGGCAATGCTGGACCGTTCTGCGCAAACATCAATGCTCATCTGAGAGCTTAATGCTTCGGCATGGGAAGCCCCTCGTCCATCTACTGGCTCTCATGCCATTGGCCTTGACCAAAAGCTCAACCGTTGGATGAATTGGCTTCATAGCCTTCATGTCGAAGACCCGGGCCGAACCCCATCGCCAGTCGATCACATCGTATTCCTGTTCTTTGACCACTTTCTTGCCGCTGAACAGACCGCCTCCAAGCCTTTGCTTAGTGCCGATCAGAGCCTTAAATTCCTCGGGAGCTTCCATGCCTTTTACTTGTGTTAATGGTTAGAAAAAGTCTGCGCAGAACATGCACCTATGCGGCATCCTCCCCGCGCACGACCGATGCTCACGCCGCATAGCTGCTGGACCGTTAGCTACCATTTAAACAAACTTTTGGTGGTCATTAATAGATTTTTGCAAGAAAGCCATTTTACTACTAACTTTTGCTTGAATGTGTTGAAAGGCATTACTATCAAAAGACAAATGCTCGTTTTGGTCTTTAAATTCTTGCCAAAACTCTTCTAATTCAAGAAGTTGTTGTTTTCTCTCTTCAATGAATTTAACGTAATTGAAATTATTTTCAGTCATAATAAAAACGGTGGCTAACATTGTGTATCTGCAAGTGGGGGTTAGCCGTTAAACCCAAGTGCAGTACTTTTAATTTTGTTTAGTGGTATCCGACAGGTAGGTGTTTCAAAATCCCCACCTGACAGATACACAAGGAACGTTACCCGCCATGTGAAGAACCGAAGTCCCTTAATATCTCTTCGGCCTTACTCCGAAGGTGTCGTTCTGCCATGGCCTTTGCCTCTTCAAGTGTGAAGGCAGTGCCCACGATTTTATCATCTATCACCACATCGAAGTCCGCGTGTTTCTTCCACGACTTCCATTTAATCCAGCATTCGCCAAGTGCGGTGTTGCACGTCACATGGTCGTAGAAGCACACACCTTCTGTCGGTGGCTTCGGCTCTGTCCATTTTAGGGCCATCTGCTTTGGGTTTTTAAGAGTTAAAAACACGGCGGGTAACACACGCCAACCGCAAGCACTTCGCACGAGGCCCCGCTTCGCCTGCGGTTAGCTCCACGTTACCCGCCATGTGAAGAGCCAAGCATAGCGGAAAGCGCTAAATCCCAAATGGCGTTGCCATCTGACCAATGTCCGTACTCGTCGATGTTGACAGTGCTGCGCTCGGACATGGTGTACTCTCCACCCTTATAGCCGCAGAATGTCCGCCCAATGCAGCCTTTGGCTTCTTCAAGTAGTTTGCCCACCGTAGTCTCCTCTACCGGCTCGAATGATAATTCTTCATACCTGCCTCTCCAGCTATGGGGGTTGCCAATGCCGGGTCGCATAACCGTTTCGGGCGGAATGGCCTCAAGCCTCTTAATCAAATCTCCCAGTGTCATGTTCGTTGTTATTGTGGCCTCGTGGCCGTTTGACTTTCGCTCAGAAAAACACGGCGGGTAACACTGCATTGCCAAAAGCCTCCAACGCACCAGCCCAGCTTCGGCCTTTGGCAATGCCTGTCCGTTAGCAGCAATGCTATTTAGACCGTGCCACATAACGCTGTTTACAATTTTGACAATAGGCTACTCTTGTACCAGACCGACCTTGCTTTATTTCGCCTCCACAACTACATTTTTAACCTTCCAGTAATTTTGCCATTTGTGCATCAATGTTTGCAACCTTTAACTTTCGCCTGATAGAGTTTTCTTCTTTCATTTCAGGTATTAGTATTTTTGCAAGTTTCCTATATTCTTTAGCAATCCATTTGCCATCAGGCTCATAATGTAATCCATCCCCCATCATTTCGCCAAGTCTGCAAAATTGTCTCCAAAGATGTTCGTTATCCTTAGAAGCACTGCTGCTAACATTGTGTTGCTGCAATAGCGGCTGGACGTTCTTAATTTCATCTTTTTTCATTCTATTTAACTTTAGTTGTTATTTGAACTTTTGTTTTCCAAATGCCGCTACTGACAGCAACACTTAAACGTTCTTGGCAGGCGAAAATGCGCGGGAAGTGGTATCGGTGGTGCTGGATTGGTTACCAGCCGTGGCATTTGTATACGCCTCTTCGGGCCGCTGGCCTCTGAGCTTCCAGGTTATGAGCCTCTGGCCTTTTAACCAATCAGCCTTTGGGCCTTCTTGCTCTCGCGCAGAGCTTCGACCACCATACCACTTGCCAAAAACACAAAGAACGCCTGCCACCAACAGCAAGTTGTGGGCCATGCAGAGCCACGGCCCATACACTTGTCCGTTATGCGGGATCGAGAGCAATTCCGTGCTTGGCAGCGATGGGTTCGATGACGCCGGATCGTTGGAGTTCGTCCGTCAAAGGGTCGTTCCGCATGTCTTCCAACATCGCCCTCACCTCGCTCGCGGTGAACACGCGCTCGTGCTTGTCGCTGTCGTGAACGACGAGTGTTGCGGCATCGAACGAGCAATATATTTCCTCTGGCTTTTTGCCTTCCTGAAAGCATCCAAGCGGATCTGTCCAGCCTTGAATTTTCTCCTTTGCCATGTTCTGCGTATTTATCCGTGTAACCTACTGACCTAAATGCCAGTCACCTGGTGACGGCTGAGGCCAGCGGCTTCAATGGCTTTTTCAGGTCGCTCATGTTGTTTAGTCTTCTTCTGGATAATCTTTGGATTGATCGTAATATTCGTCCATCATGCTTTGATGGACCGTTGAGATGGCTTCGTAATAGTCATTCATCTTTTCCTCTTCTTCTTGTTCTTCAAGAGTGAGAACTGCCAAAGGAACTTCAGAAAGAGACTCAAAAGCCTTCTGTATTTTCGCACGGAAGTCTTCAAGGCTTTCTTGGTCTGGGAAAACCATGTCGCCCTCAATTTTCCAAGATTCACTGGGGATCTCGACAGATGGGTCTCCTTCATTGAAGATGATCCATCCTTTGGTGTTGGTGTCCTTTTCCATGTTATTGTGTGCTTGTTTGTTAGGTAATTACGATCTTTACGTTTGCGAAGGCTTCCTGAACTCCTGCGATGGTTTGCTCGTGAACGAACGCAACTTCCCCATCCCAAAGGTATGGTCTATTAAGGTAAACCCAAATTCCGTCGTCATTATCTCGCTCGTCACTGATGGAGTCAACCATGTGATGGTACTTCTGAGGAAGGTCACTTAGTTGGAATGTTTTCATTGTTGAATTCTTGCGTTTCTTCCGACGTTGCAAATCGGTTCCCCTCTGTTTCCCAGCCTTCTTTGCAGCTACGGCAAATCCCATTTTCTTTGTCGTCGTTACTAAAAAGAGGAGTTCCGCAGTTTCGCGTTTCTTCCTTGTAAATCATGTCCTTGGTCTTACCTGTCGAAAGATCAATGAAGCCTTTGCCGACTCTTATGACACGGATGACCTGACATTCGCTAAAGAGTTTTTGCTTTTTCATCGCTTCAAGGTATCAAGAGAAACAATAACGAATTCACTTCCTTCACTGCGGTAGCGACGCCTAGCGCCAAAGATGATCACGATGTCATCCGGCCGACCGAGTCCGTTGTAGCAAACATACATGTTGCTGCCGCGCCTGATCCTGAGATTTCCATCAATGAAGTAGGAAGCATCTTGACCGGAGCCGAAAGAGAGTTCTGCCTTAGCTCTTTCTGGGAAGAGCTTCAGATGACGAGCAGCGTTACGGCCGAGGATGGTGTTCCTTTGAGAGAGTTCTTGGAGGGTCATTTGTCGTTGGTTGTTTGGTTTTGTTTTCAACAGGACAGATATAAGTTCGTTTTTATCAGGAAGCAAATTTATTTTTGATTTTCCTGTTTTTATTGGGGTTTAAGTGGCGGTCGAAAAACTCTTTTTGCATTGAGTTTAGATCGGTCATAGACCCAAGACTGATTTGCTGAGTAAAATCTCTCAATAGCCTCCCAATGAGTAGAAGCCACCTGTTGACCAACTTCAACGCCACGATAAGTTATGACGAATGAGGATTGCTTCTCTCTTTTGAGATTATTTGCCATGAAATATCGTGCTCGATTGATCTGTTACCTCTCTCGTGTCCGCTGGGTTGGATTGAGGAGGATCGGTTGCGTAACGCGAGCGACTAATTCGATTGGGGTCGACTCCTCTTAACCTATTATTTTCTGCTCGAATACTGGCGATCCACTCGTTGAAGGAAGGAGTCTCTTTTGAGGCTGTTTTTTGCATTTTTCTTTTACGATATAAACATTAGAACGTTAGTAATAAAAAACCCCTTTTGATTTCATCAAAAGGGGTTTCTCCTCGATAGAGGGATTACTATTCTAGTATGATTTGATCATATAGTCCTTGGCAAGCTCCCCCTTGACTCGGATCCGTTTGAAATAAGCCAATTACATTAATTTCCGGTAACTTAGCTATTATAGTGTTCTTCTTGCCTATAATGCTCTTTTTATTAGAGACTCTCTTTCCGTCAAAATAAAGATACCCATCTGGGTAAATAGCAAGTGATGGGAGGCCTTTACCTGTGCCCAAAATTCTCCCATAATTTAGAGATCTAGGAGAAAATATAATCGTGGCTTTACTGACTTTAGTAATTTCTAAGGGGATCCAATAAGTTGAAGAATTAACATCCCACGGTCCTCCTGAGAATTTTATATTTGAAGGTGGAGCACCACAGTCCTGCGTCTGCTTGGTCTCATCTCCGATGCAATTCCCGGTGCAAACGCGGATGCGCGTTTGCACGTTGTCCTTGCATTCGCCCCACGGTCCCCATTCACCGCACTTACACGGGTCGGGTGGCGGGATAACAGGTCCACCTTCCCAAGCTACCGGCTGGGTGTGGGAAAATGCAGGCTGGCATCCACTCCATGTGCCCTTGGCCTGTCCGGTCATGGGGTCGCGTTCCAAGGGTGCAAGCATCCCGTCGCACGTCTGCGGGATCACCTTCAGTGCAACGCCCGAAGAGCTTACCACGCCCACATCGGAGCGCCAGTAGAAGTCGTTCACGCGACCTTGGTATTCACCCTCATCCATCAGCGTCAAGGTCTTGGCCGTCCGGTCGTGCAACAGCGCATACGGCTTGGAAAACCACGACGTGCCGACCAGTTGCACGAATGAGATGTTGTCCGTGGGTTTGATCTCGATGAGCGAATGCGGAACGCTATTGACGCGGCTGAAAGTCAACCCGGAGCAAAAGAACTGGACCCATCCCTCACCGATGAGTAGACGTTGTCCACGGGAATAGGGACGCCCAGCGGTCTTACCGGTCTCGAATTTGATTCCGTCTACGCTGATGGTAGTTCCGTTCCCGATGCTGCCCTTTTCGTCTGGGATGGCCTCGAAACATGCCGGGTTATCGTCGAACGAAAGCATGTAGCCCTGCACGTGCCCCCCGCCGATAATGCCGATACCCGCACGGCCATTGAGGAAACACGATACACGTGAAGCCTCGAATGTGGCATGGAACTCGCCCTGCAATTCAATGGCGTAGTCGTTGCATTCATACACAAACGCGTCGGAAATGGTACTTACCTCCCCGCGCTTCCACGCACCGATCGCGCTGAAGTGCTGGGTCGGATCGTACAAGCCAGTACCTCCCCCCAAGATCTTCACTTGGTGAAGTTGCGCCCCTTCTGTGTAGCCGAAATTGTCCACCTTGCCCCACGTCATGTCGCGGATCAAGTACCGCTTGTCCTTGTCCCCGTCCCAACCGGCGCGGTCGTATATGAGCGTAGTGCCGCCAGGCTTCATCGGCCAGCTATCCAATTTCCACCCTTGCGTTCCTTGGCCGGTAATGGCACCTTGCGGCTGAAGTAACTCGATGTCCACGCGGAACACGCCCGCTGGCCAGTTGACATTGCAGCGGGAGCCGCACCCGTTGGCGTAGTTGACCACACCGATGGCATCATCGTTGGCCCACACCGCGTCGTTGTGGGCTGCGGCAAATTCCCGCACATTCAACACGGTGCTGGACTTGCCGGTGTACTCCATATAACCCACCCAAGCGGGATACTTGGCCTTGGCTTGTGCGTAGGTGTAGCGCTTACCCAGCGTGAGGGTGTCCTTCCATGTGATCCCGTAGGTCTGCGTGAGGTCTACGGTCTGTGCGCTAGCGATAAGGCACAGCGCAGAGAGCAGGGTAGTAAGGGTCTTCTTCATGATTAAAAACCTAAAGAAGTTAATAGGTTCAAACTTAATTCGTAAGTTTTCTTTTCGTCTATATTTCGTATGAAAGCCTCTGCTTTTATCCGATCCCGATAACAATTTAACATCATTTCTAACTTTTGATTATAGCTTCTGCAATTGTCTGCTTCTTCCTTGCAAGATGCTGTCTTAGTATTTAACGACTCTCCATCGCTTGTTTTAGATAGGTAAGCAGCATTACCATTATTCCGTTCATCATATTGACATTGATCCCAAGAAAATCGCTTGAACTCACCCTCTAAGGGTAAACCGCGAAGTTCCCATTCATCCAATGTTTTAGACGGCATAAATCCGATCTTCTCTAAAAGCACAGACATCCCTACCTTACATTCCAGTTCTTTTGCCGAAATGGACGCTAAGAGAACAGTGACTTTGTCCTTGATTTCCTCACCTGTCTTAAAAAATTTAACACCTTTAGTTTCCCCATAACTATTGGAAAGTTCATCCATAACTCCTTTCTCAATCTTTTCATCAGCTTCCGGCTCGACAGCCTTCTCTAAGTTTGTAAACCCGCTTAGGTTAAGACTCCGGCCTGATTGATTAAAATCTTCAACACCGAGTGCAATCTTTTCTGGTTCCATTTTAAAATCTTTTTTTCTTGTTGTTAATAACTGGAAAGGGGATTATCCAAGGAAAGACAAGCCAAAACTACTATTTTGAAGATCCATTCCTCGCTTCGCTAACCAAGTGCTCATCGTACAATCATCATGTCCGCCGATGCCCTGAATGCCTTTATCGGTCCAAGCTACGGAAGAGAATTCACTTAATATCAAATCCACAATGTCCTTAGAGAATTGATCTCCATAAGGCATCTTTATCCTCCCTCGCTCAAACATAAGGGCCAAGCCGGGAAGGCCATTAGTTAAGTCATTTTTGTTAGATGCTGTTGTAGTATGAGGAACCACTGGAAGATTCTCATCTGATGCCATATCGGCGAACATCTTCTGAAACTGGTTGGCTTCTATGACGATAAGATCAGAACGGAAATTGCGATGAATAGATTTGATAATAGAGATCTGCTGCTCGTATCGCTTTCCTTTTCCTCGCCACATATGAAGGAGCCACATTTCCTTCATATTATCATCAATCCCCCAGGTGGTAAATACCGAATAGTCCGCTCCTACGGAAGAAGATAAGGCTAAGTCGCAAGCAGTAATAACACGAGAAAAACTACGACTAAAGGAATCTATATCTTTCGTCAGCGTGTATTCACTCATCCCCACGAGAGACTTTTTCAAGATTTCCCAGGGAAATATGGAAGAATCACTAACAATCGGTCGACACAAACTCTCGCGAGAAAAGATAATATTCCCCTGAGATTCGCGCCTTTCCATGAGGGCTTCAAAATTATAGCGTCCGCTCCAAAGAATTCGTCCTTCCGGGGAAATAGCTGGGTATTCCATAACTCTCCAGCCGTTCTTCCCTCGCTTCTCCTTTAGGTCTCCGTAGAGATCCCCTGAATGGAAGGGTGTTCCTACAACTATGACTTGTCCGCCCGGAACTATAGCATTCATGATCACCGAATGAAAGTAGTCTGTCGCTTTCTTCCGTTGTAGACTGCTATAAATTACATTATCTTTAAGAAAATCATCTACAACTATCCAACCAGGGTGGCGTCCTCTGAAGGAACCACCGTAAGATTTCAAACCTAATCTCGCTCCATTCTTCACCCGGATACTTTGCTTAGACCAATAATCCCTGTTGTTAGAAGGAACGAGAGCGTCACGCAAAAATGAATTTTCTTCTATCGCATCCTTGATCTTTTCTAAGAGTTCTATCGCAAGCTGCATTTCATTGGTAATGATGAATCCACGATGGTGTTGATCATCGTTAATCATCCTCCCATTAAAGTTCCTGAATCCAGAATAGCGATAGAGCTTCCAGATCGGATAGGCGAGACTGTAGAAGAAACTTTTCCCGTGGTCACGCGGAGCGATAATGCATAGTTTCTTGTACTGTTGCGCAAGTTGCCCCCACTCTAAATGGTGCCAGTTAATCTGAAACTCCGGCATAACCGAAGCGATAAAGTAGTTTAGATTAGCCTTCCTTAGAGTGTCTTCGATAGAGTTAGAAAGGCTCTGGATGTACGTTTCTGACGTTTCCTTGATCTCGTTCTTCTTGCCGTAAAGCACTGAATAGCTCTCCTCCAGAATAACGGACAACGCTTGTTCTAAACCTTCTTCAGAACCACCGGAAAGCTCCTTTAGACTGAGATCATCGAGATTCTCGATAATAGTTGCCGCTGTCTTGTAAGTCTGATCAAGCTGGGCCACCGTAGCGAACTGGAGTCCCTCGAAGAACGGATTATACACTTCTAAATTTGATCCTGTCATTGAAATTGTATAACTGTAAAAAGAGGAGAACCTTAGCGATTCTCCTCTCCATAATCAATTACCGACGCAACTATCTCTAAACTTTCGGCTCTAAGTCAACCATCATTCTTTCTATCAATTCACTCATTTCCTTCAATTCCTTCTCTAAACCTAATCTAACGGATTTCACATATTCAAGACGCTGATGTGGAGAAGTAATGCTCTTGTAAAGAGTCCTTGCTTCCGTCTCATTCTTCACTAAGAAACCAAATGCATACTGAAGATCAAGAACCGCTCCTGCTTGTTCATAGGAAAAATTCGTCGCATCAACTAAGTCCTTCAATCCAAACCAACGCTCACCTAATGCTTCATTAATCTTCAAAGCGATCGAAACGGCTGCTTGAATGTTCTCTGGTTTGGATGTGTATTCGAGCACTCCTTGTTCTTCTTTCCATCTGATATGTTTCTTGATTATCCTTTCTGTAGTCTGGTTGAAGAGCTCTTTGTCGAAGATGTGTATATGATGTTCCGGAAAGGCTTCCGCTAAAAGTCTAAGTGCTTTTTCATTCTGTTCTTTCCCCTGAATCCCAAGGAAGATCGAAGATTTAAAGTCCGGACGACGCAATTCGGTCCCCTGAGAGATCGTGGGATTCAATTCTTGAGATTCTGGCTGTGACTCCTGGAGGGTTACTGAATTCTTGTTCGCGCTCATTTAGAAGTTCTTTTCTTATTTGCTTTAGAAACTGTTGCTTACTTTCTTTGAACCACCCTTCTTTCATTAAAAGAAAGAGTTTAGGGATTTGAAACCTTTGTTGAAAGAACCTCTTTTCTCTGGTTAGGTGATTCTTTGAATTTGCTTTGTAAAGAATAGAGATAGCCCCATCCCTTACTATTAGTTTAGCATCAAGGTTTATCTCAAATTCACCGAGAAGGATTCGCTCCGTTCTTGAGGATGATTGAAAACTTAGATTCCTCGCCGTTAATGTCAACTTCTTCCACAATGAAAGCATCAGGTATGAAATTACGCAAGGTGATTGTTTCCACCTTCCCTTTTACTAAGTGTTCTAATGACTTCGGTGCACTCCTAAAGACAGTCTTCACTAAGACTCCTTCTCCCTTTATTTCTAATCCCGAAGCACTACTCACCTCACTTTCCCCCAAGGGTCTCCACATCGGTTCTTCTTCTTCTCGGTTGATTAGAACTGGGCTTTCTCCATCGAAGATAATAGGCTTTAGATTCACCGGATGGTAATTAAGAGGCTTAAGAATCTTCCCATCAGAGCGTCGGACTAACACAGAATTTCCTTCAATCTCCCTAACCAATACAGGTACTCCATCTTTCTCATAACGCATGATGTTAGCAGGAATTTCTTCAGGTTTACAAACCTTACTCATATTTGATTCCTGGACTTCATCCCAAATAGCGTCAAATTTATCCGCTAGACCGTGCTCCAAGACAGTTCCCATAAGGATATAAAGCTGGTCGGCGAGCGCGTCGGCGATATCAATAATGTTATCGGCATCCTCGTATTCCTTTAGTTCTTCTTGCTGTAAGCGATGCCTTAGAGCGGAACGTTCCACACTGATCATCTTAGGCTTAGAGCCAATACGATGACCATCACCCATCGCAGTCATGAACCTTGCTACGTCCTTTAGGTATTTCATGCTTCTTAGAATTGAAACCTTACCTTGTGATTTGAGATTATCCGTTCACGTAGCTTAACTTTAGTTTCCGACGCTTCCTTGGGAACTGTTCCTGTGGCTTTTCCTTGTCGGAAACTGCGTAAAAAGTGTCGAAGCAGATCAGCGGTCACGCGAACGTCAGATAATGCGGAGTGCGCAAGAAAATTCCCCAACCCAGCCTTCTCGGAACAAGCCCCCAGATTATATTTTCCTTCTCCAGAAGTATTCCAGGCCATCCCGGCGATCTGCTGAGTATCCCATGCTATAATATGTCCGTTGTTAGAAAGAACGTGTTCTGCTAGTCTTTCGTTGTGTATCTTGAAGAGATAATCCAAGAAACCAACATCAAACATAACGTTATGTCCTGAAAGGATAGGTTTGTTTAGGCCGGTTGTATCCCTCGGAGGCCTTATCTTTTTGAAAAGCGCGATTAGCTGCTTGACGACCTCTTCCGTAGATCTCCCCTCTCGCTCACAGCGAGCTTGAGAAATACCGTGAACTTCAAGAGCTTTCGGGTCTAAGACTAAGAGTTCACCGGCGAGTCCCTTGTAAGGCTTTATGAGAGTCTCGTATTGAATCTCCTCCTCCAGAGTGATTTGATCCATTGTGATCAAACCTAACTCCATCGCAGGATTCTTCAAACAACTAAGACCACCAGTCTCAAAATCAAAGACAACAATCTTACTTTTTGCCCCCATGGATGACTTGCCCCTTTAGCGTGCAAAAGTGAGAGACTCTGAAAATACTCTTGACTTTGTTATTCCCATGACGAACTCGAACATAGCCTTCCTTCACGTCAGACTGGTCCGAATCTACTATGCATTTTTCCCCAACTACCAAAGGAGTCGGTAAGCTCTTATTCCAGAGCTTTGTTTCGATCTCTTTACCGACTACTATGATTTTGTCCATCTTTTGATGCTTTAGGTTGTCTTCTTTAACCTTAGATAAACACGATCGACCCTGTGGTCATCATACGTGCCTTTAGCTTGTTTAGTTCCCGATCTCGATCTTCTGGAGAATTAAACAGATAGATCTTTTCGTAAGGTGGAGAATTGAACCTCATTAGGAGTGCGGCTTGAACCCCGTCTGCTGAGTCTGGTGAAATCTGTTGTCGCCTTTCCACTCTCTTTATATCAAAGGAATCTATCGTGTCTCCCTGGAATTCTACAAATGTTTTGAAGGGTCTCCTCTCATCATCGTAGCCGCCTTTACCGGCGAATCCACCTTTACTACTCATGATTATCTAAGTAAATTCACTGTTAATTTTTCTCTTACCTCTCCTTTATCTTTAATCCCCTCAGAAAGATTCACATTAACAAAATCTGCTTTCAAGACTATTCTGCGAATCTTCTTATTACATGTATACCAGAATTTACCACCGGATTTCCACTCAACTAAATAAATACAACCATTTTTCGCTCTAATTACCCCTTCTTCATTGGAAAGCATTTTTCTTGCTTCCCCCGAACGTGAGAACATATCCGGTCCAGGAACAACAATATCACCTAAACCTAAGAATCCATCATCCCAGATGACCTTCACTGGAGTGTAGGATTGAATCATAAGATGCTTCTCTAAATTAGCGATCTTTTCCTTTAGTAACCTTCGTTCTTCTCTGAGAAGGTGAATCTTCTTACGTAGTTGCATGTTACTTACGGCGGTCATTCTTCTTGGTCTTAGTAACTTTAGTTTTCTTCTCTGCTTCTTGTATTTTCCTGTCAAGGACGAATTGGTCGATGCTTGCGCCTTTAGCTCTGTTGTTAGCTGAACGTAGTTGTATTTTCTTTAGAATAGCTCCTTTGAAATCTTCTTCCTTGACCTCGGCCTGTGCACTATCCTCTTCTTCCTTTTCCTCTCTCAGAGTCTGAATGTCTTCTGCGTGTATTACCTTGTACTGATTCTTGATAAAATCAAAGTCATAGGGTTGACTGGAGGGGTAGTTTATTTCCTCATATTCAGCATCTACAACATCACCGAGTAGACCGTTGAACTTAGCGTAGGCACTATCATTTAGTTTCTTCAATAGCCTCATCGGGTTAGTTCGCATTCTTGAGGCCACTCTTGCGAGGATTAGCTGGGAAATGTTTAGCTGAGAAAGGACTTCCTGTTTGACGTGAAAGTTGATAGTTTCTTCGATCTTTATATCAATGTTCCCTTGGACCTTGATGATGTCCCCATCGGTCTCTTTTCTAAACTGATCTAAGAGTTTGAGCAAGAACTCACGGTCACCAGCGCCTTCCGTAACGTGGAAACGATTCTTCACCCTACCGTACAACCAAGATAATTCTTCTATCCTCCCTTTCTTTACAGCTAAGCGTGTATCTGCTTGCCCCCGCTTAAAAGCCTCTATCTTGTTCGTGATTATCCCTAAATACTTCTTTCTAAAGAAAAGACAAGCCTCTAATGAACAAGCGTGCTTAAATTCTTCTACGACTACTCTCTGAACCTCTTCAGGAGCGAACATTCTACCATATAATTCTATGATTTCTTGCTTAAACTGATCAAGGCTAGCGATTTGTCCCTGGAGAGACTTGCTGTAAGAGGAACTTGTTTGCTTTATGTCAAAGGCTTTACGCTTTTCTGCGAAGGCTCTTCCGTTAATCCTACGGAACTCCATAGCGAATTCCTCTATTCTACTTCGCTCTTCTAACGGCAGATGCGCTGTGCGTTCCCTAAGTACATGAGGAAGGATGGAAAGACTGATTATTTCCCCCTCGCTGGTCTCAATGTTTCTCCCTTCATTTAGTATTTTACTCCTACTTAGTGCCTTCCATCTTATGTAAGCCGACCTGTTTACTGCATTCGCTTCCGAGAACTGATCTGCTTCTACTTGATCTATTTCAAATTGATCTAAACCCTGTTCTTTCCTTGATACTTCTTTGGTTTCCTCACTCATTGTTTTCTTAGAAATAATTGAAGTCACCCAAGACAGTTTATGCCTTGGGTGACTCTTACATCTGGAAGAACTTTAACTGTCCTCTTTCTCTTGTCCCTTTCTGGAAGTCTTCCTCTATTTCTTTTTCTTCAGCTTCTTCAGGTACTCACTTTCCTGCTTGTTGAGTCGAATCTCGTAGAGTCGGAGCTCCTCTTGTTTTTTCTCTAATGCCTCCTTCTCTAACAACTCTTGAGCTTGTCTTACCGCTTGTTTTTGTTTCTCTGTATCTATTGTTCTTTGTTGTTTCTTTTTGATACGGAGATCTCTTGATCTTTGTCTTCATTCGATACCCAGTGGGCCTCAGATGGGTAGCACAAGTTTTCCATTTTATTTAGGTTAGAGTGTTTAGTTTTAGGATCTCCCTTAGACTATTTCTTACTGAATTCTCTCCATCAACGCGGGATTTATCTAAATGTTTAATTATCAATAAAGCAAGCAATACAGGAAGTTCCCAAATTTCTTTAATTAATTCTAAATCTTCAGAAGATTGAATCTTCTCTTGCCTACAAAAAGAAACAAAGACTCTATTATCCTCATTTCTTATCAATTTCACTTGATTTAAGTGAATATTTCCTCCAAAGACCCCTACTTTGTTCGTTGGAGAGTCATCAATCAAATCCCAGGGAAATTTACAGAAATCATCTCTCTTGTAAACAAAACTCTTCATGCTTATATCTATTTTATTTTCTTCAATTATCACAGAACTATTCTACAATAATCAAGAGTTGAACTCATCTTAATCCTTAAACCTTAAACCTTAGTTCAAAAATGCTTTAAGATCGTATCAATATTATACATACCTCCCCCTTGACTCAAGTCAGGAACATTAGAGAGCGGAGAATTTTAACGACTTAAAAAAGAAAAGAGGGACTTGCTCCCTCTTTTCCTCTTTTCCTCTTTTCCTCTTTTCCTCTTTTTTACCAAAGAATGGGTGGCTGACTCGTCTCTTTTGCTTCCCAAAGGAGCTTCACAGCTTGCCGTAGGGTCAAGCGAAACTCCAAGGCAAAACTCCTTACAACCGCCACCGTCTCCTCTCTCCCAGAGAAAGCTCCAGAACGACGGTATTGATCCAAGGCTTCATCAATAGCTTGATCAACTGACTTGGAACCGTAGCTCCTGATTATGTTGTTTACTGCGACGTTCATTTGGTTTGGTTTGGTTTGGTTTGGTTTGGTTCTTTCAAAATTCGTCGTTCGCTATGCGATCAACCAAATTTCCGTATTTGCTATTGATGAAAGATCTTGCTTTAGTAACGCCAACTCCTTTCAGCGCAATGGTCCTCCATTGGTCATCAGGATCCCCCTTCAATTGAAAAAGAAGACTCCTGGAGCGAAGTTTGCGAAGCTTCGCCCTCGACTCAGCTTCATCAATCAATCGGGAAAACATGAGCTCAAGGTTCATTTCGTCATCCGGGAAGAGTGGATCACGTTCTTGGGTCTTCGCCCAAGCCTCCAACTTTACCTTGTAAGAGCCAAGATTACAAATATCCGACCCACCCTGACCATCATTCTTCACTGTCCCTGCCTTTACCCCATCAACGAAAACATCAGCAGTGAAAGCCAAGGTCTCTTCTGAGAGATGATGAGCGATCTTGAGATTTTTGAGCTCTACTTTCATTTCTCTCACTCCGTCGGTTGAGATGTTCATTGGGTTGGGGTTTAGAGTTGACTTATATTCCTCGTTTGTCAAGAAACACATGTTTTCCTCCCGCAAGAAATATCCGCTCTGCTCCAATGCCTCGCTCCCTTTTTCCGTAAGGGATAAAGTACTCTCAGTTTTATCTTCAAAACTAACCAAATATCCAGCCTTCACGCAAGAAGCCACAGCTGCGGCTTCTCTCTTGTTATTAAACATTCCCCAACTGAACAAAGGGTTCCCTACTGGGTTGAGTCCATCGTGGTGCTCGTTGTTAGCGATGATCAGAAGGACTTCGATTTGGAGGGGAGTGAGGGTCTTCATCTTGTTTTGGTGCTTTTGTTTTACCGTTTCGACAAGGCAAATATAAGCTCATTTTTATCAGGAAGCAAATTTATTTTTTGATTTTCCTGTTTTTATTGGGGTTTAATTGGGAACTAAAAAAGCCCCTCAACTTCAAAAGCAAAGAGGCTTAAATTAAGTTCAGAAGTCTAAGAGCTAACCGAACTTCTCTTTATACAACCAATTCGGCAACTCTAAAGAATTATCTTTAATCTTGAAGATTACTAATTTCTTAGGGAACCAGACCTCATCACCTTCACAATCTAAAAGCCATGCGTTTGAGGTCTCACGGACTAATTTTGCCTCAATGATTATGTTCAATTCGTCTTTCATTTCATATTCTGATTAAACCATTCTTGGAGAATTGTTACTGTTGTTTCGTATAAATTCTTCATCGTCGATTGCGAATCAATGTCCTTAAACTTACAATCTCTGGGATAATCCTTGAAGGTCTAATCATCTTATCCGGGGAAGGCGGACCAAACATGAGCTTAAATCCAATGTCACTATTTATCATCCCTTTTTTGTTAGCATAAGATGTAAGGATTTTCTTAGCTCGTTCTTCCTCCTCTTTCGTCATCCCAATTCTAATATGTTTTCGATTTGTACAAGATAAGGCTCTACGCCTTCTTCTTGGAATTTAATTTTGACAAAGGTTGAATCTGGCATCTTAGTTGCCTCTATGATCTTACTCATATATACTGGCTCCATATAATCTAAACGAACCATCACTTGCCATCTCTTTTTCTTTAATTGCTTAGAGATCTCATTAGGTTTAGATATCGACTTTCCGACATCAACACTCATATAATCTTCTTCTTCTTCAGACATTCTTCTAAGTCTTTTCGAGCTTTCCTTGCGATAAGATCTACCCTCTCATTAAAGGAGTTTCCACTATGACCTTTAATCCAATTAAACGTTAGGTAAAATCCACAATCAAAAATTAAAGATAAGAGGACTCTCCAGTATTCTTCGTTTTTAACATTAAACCAGTTAATACGATCCCAATTCTCGTACCACTTTTGCTTAAAGCAATTCACGATGTAAGCACTATCGCTGTAAATGTTTACTTGTATGTTCTTTTCTCCTTTTTCAAGGAGGAAGTTCAAAGAAACAATTACAGCCATCAATTCTGCCTGCTGAGAGGTTAAGCCAAGGCAGGCACCACGTACGACTTGTTCGTTATTCCTCGACAAAATTAAGCCACCAAAACCACCGACCCTTTGAGCTAAGGGGATTTGATTTACAGCGCTCCCGTCGGTAAAGACATCAACCCTCCTCAGGATCTGAGGCCGTCCCAAAGATCTATATCTATTTGAAAGTGATAATCCACAAGAAAATTCCCCCATAATGTCTTCAATATAAGGTTTAAGTCCTTTTGCGAACAAACTGAATCATCTATCAATTCTAAGTAAATCTGAGTTTCCGGCACACCAATATCATCACACATAAATAAATAAATTCCATATTTAGAAAAAGCCCAATTATTAAATCTTCTAATTTGACTGTTTAATTCAATAAATTTATTATCATTTCCATATACTTCACTCCAATTCAATCTATTAGTTCTTAAAATCAAACAAGGTTGAACTTGCAAATTATCTAAGATAAACTCATTCCATAAAAGACTACCTGTTGTGTCTGGGCCAACGCGGGTATATTTGATCCTAAGCACTAAAATATCAATCGGTAACAAAGAAATCCCTTGAAGTTGCGTATTAGTTAATGATTGATAAGGTGTGGGAGGGTCATTATTTTTAATATAACTAAATTCACGATTAAATTTTCTACTAACAGTTTCTCCTACAGTAATATCTGTATAGGATATTACTGTAGATACCCCGGTTATAGGAAGAAGATCTAATATATATGAATCTCCCAATGATTCAAACTCACCAGAATTTAAAAGAACTGTTGACATTCAAAAAGATTAATTAAAATTGTGCCTGGAACATGAAGTCACCGGCAACAAGCGTGCGATCAGGACACTCAATGGAAGCCCAGCAACACACACCTACCGGCACTCCTGTCACGAACAAGGGGCGGAAAATGCTGATATCCACGAACTGCTCTTTCAGTGCGCCTGGTGCATCACCGCCACTCTGCCATGGCTCGGACACCGTGCCGCAACTCATGCTTGCTCCACGGTCCAAGAAATAAGTGCATGGCGTCTGTCCGTCCAAAGGTGTGGGGAGATACCCCCAATAGCTGCTCACACTGTCACCATAGAATCCCCGCCGCCACACAACCGCATCACTGTCCGGCGCAATGTGGTGGGTGGAGTAGAAGGCCATGTTCACCGGGTCCAATGGATCCAGGAAGCCGGATATCCAGCAGTTAGTGGATAGCTGGTTGCAGGCTGATGCCCCTGGTCCAGCCCCGGCTGCTGCACTGTCTTTGGCCACGATACCTGGTGTGGTTCGCTGGGCGTAACGGGCAGGTGTACGGTCGCTGTCGTTGGCCAAAACCATGTAGGAGGTGCCATCAGTCAGTACCGTAGTCTCCTGCCGGTAGGCGCTACTAAGCAAGATGGCCGATGGACGCTTGCCGGTATCGTTGTAAGGCTTGGTACCGGTGTAGTTGTACAGCTGCGATACCGTCAGCGCATTGACGTTGCGAACCCCGAATGTGGCGGCGCTGGTGATGCTCTGCCCACCGGCCACCCGACTAGGGAAACGCATGGCCAGCATGGTCACTTGCCTGCCTGCCGTGTTGATAGCGTTGTACAGGGCGGTGGCCTGCACGGTGCTGCATTCATGCGAGGAACCAATGGCAACGGTGATGATGTTGCCTGCCGGTATGCCCCATGCGGTGGCGTAGTCCGATGCCATGGTTGCGCTGAGTGGGTCGTCGCTGTTGGCCACCACCGTCACGTCATTGGGGTCGATGCCACCAACAGCCGGGGGTGGTGTGGCCGAGAGTGCCATCACGTGCATGGCATAGCCCGCCGAGGTGCCCGTGACCGTGGCGCTCATGTTCACCGCACCGGTAGGCCCGGCAACAGCCTGCTCCTTGTCCGCCACGAAAGCGTTGGCATAGGCGGTGGTCCCGCCCTCTACAGCGTGCAGGAAGCCTACCGGTGGGGTAAACGACCCGAAGGTGGTGCCTACGCCGTGGTCCTCGCCTGCATGGACCACCACCAGCGAATTGATGTTGGGGGTGCTGATGCCCGGATGGGACATGGCCACCGGCGATGACGAGGGAGCCGAACTGGCCGAAGCCGTCAGCAAGTCAATACCAGCAGCACCGGCATAGCGGCTCACCACCATGCTCCAATCGGTCGTGCCCGTGCTTAGGGTCACGGAAACGGTGGCTCCCTCACTACCCGTAGCGGTCCGATAGAAGGTGGAGAGCGTGTTGCCGTCCCCTCCGTAGGTAGTGATAAGCTGCTCATTCCAGCCTGCCGGATTCGTGGGTACAGCGTCCGCGCCCAAGGTGATCACCAGCAGGTCGCCCACGCTGCCCGTCGGGATATTGGCCGTGGCCGTCCCTCCCGTAGTGCCCGCTGCGGTGGTCTGCCCCACAAGACGCGGAGCCAAGCCTTGACCCGATGCGATAAGGCCGACCCGACTGTAGGAGCAACCTGCACCCGTGGCTCGAATCACGTTGTTGCCGATGCCCGCCCCCACAAGGTTGTGCAAGGTCTGGATCGTGATGCGCGGTTCCTCAGCCATGTACTCGCGCATGGCGAGGTAGTGGTTGACCTGCGTGTCTGTGTTCACCCCGGCGGTGCCGAACAGGTTCCATTCGGTGATCCACATTGGTTTGCCGGGGAAGCTGGCCACGTGGTTATGTACGGCTGTGCGGTGGGCTAGCGTAAAGGCATCCGCCGCAAGACTATCCCACGGTGTCACCAACGGATCTACCCCAGCATAGGCGTGGAGCACATAGGCGTCCGGCCATGTCAGGGCACGGATGGCGTTGCACGAGGCGATGATGCTGGCATCCGAGGGCGACCCCGGCTCCCCGTCCTTCATCGCAGTTGAGGGCGGGATGACAATGCCCACCGGGATCGTCGGATGTGCCACTTTCAACGCATTGCGGAAGGCTTCGGCGTCTGCGATGTAGTTGGTGTGGCTGGGGTACTTACCGGCGTAGCGGTTGAGGTACCATTCGTTTCCTAGTTCGATGCCTACGACTTGGACGCTTGCAGCAAGAAAAGCGTTCACGGCGGCTATGGCCTCTGCTGCGGTGCCGGTGTAGAGGTTGGCCATCCACACGACCTTGGCACCCGTGTCCACGGCCATCTGCACCATGCGGGCGAGGTGGTTGTCCGGGTAGGAAGCGTCATTGGTCAGGACGTTCTGCACCGATGTCGGAGCACTGGCCACTTCGGCGGGGACAAGGCCGTAACCCGTGCCCGTTGTCGGGTGGGTGTAGTTGCCCAGGGTGCCACCGGGGAATCGGAGGATGAAGTTGGTATTGGTGACCTTCAGTCCGTTCACGGCGGTGGTGAAACCTGGGGCCGTAGTGAAGTGCATGGCGTAGGCCGCGTTATAGCCGTTGTACTTGGTCAGTTCGGCCGGTTGGGCCACGGTTCGTGGCTTGCGATGTTTCAGTCTGCGCATCAGGGTTTCGTCAACAGATTCCCGAACTCCGTGTATTCGGCCTTAACGCCGCTGCGTCGGTCGGAGGTGACGCGGATGGCGGCGTTGGTCCCTTGACCGGCCAGGCTGTGCCAGCAGTAGAGGTCCACGTTGCCCGCGTTGGCGGCTACCTGTAGCATATGGTAGTAGTGGGCGTGGCGGATGTCCGGGGGGCACTCGCCCTGTACGCCCACCTCGGTGAGCCATACGCGGCGCGGCTCCAAGGATTTGAGCACGGTGGCCACGGCGTTGGCGTGGTCCACGTAGCTGGGGCCGGTGCGCTGCGGGTTGACATAGCAGTGCAGGACCACGGCATCGGGCCACGTCTCCCGTAGCACCACCTCGTTCCAGCGGGTGAGGTATCGGGGGTGCACCCCGGCGCTGTCGGGGTCACGCATGGATGCGGTGGGGGCCATGACGATGCCGCAGGGCATGTTGGGCAGTACGGTCCGGATGGCATCGCGCAGGGCGCGGGCCTTGACCATGTACTCCTCGGGCGAGGCGATGCGGTCGCGGTACTGTTGCAGGTAGGTCTCGTTGCCCAGCTCCACCCCGGCCACCTTGACGCCAGCGTTGAGGTGCGCCTGGATGCGCTCCACGGCCTCCTGTGGGGTGCTGTCATAGATGTCGGCGGGGACCACCACCGGTACGCCGATGTCGTTGGCGATGGCGACCAATGCGTTGACCTCCCCCATGTCGGCCTTGTGCTGGGACACGGTACCGCCCCAGCGCAGCAGGCCAGGGACAAGCGCCTTGGTGAGGGCGCGGGCCTCGTAGTGGGCGAGGAACTGGTCGGCCCTGGGTGCGTTCCACCCGGCGATCATTTGGGGCTTGGGCTGGGTAGGCTTGGGCTTGCGGCGGAAGAGGCTGAAGATGCTCATGGGTGTTGTGGGGTGATTCGTGATTTTTCGTCTTGGATCGATGCGACGCCCCGGTCGTAGTCGCGACGGAACTCGCTGTTGTTGCGCCAGCTACCGAGGCCCGCATCGATGCTGCGGTCCTGTTGTATCGCGGCCTGCTCCTGTGCCCGTTGCTCGAGCCTGTAGGCGAGGGCATCGATGGTATCCTGTGCGGCGTTGTAGCGGTCCTCCATGGCATGCACCGTGTCTCGGCACTGTTCCATGAGGTCGCGGTAGTCGCTTGCCTGCTCATGGGACCGGCCCCATCCGTAGGTCATGATGCCCACGGCCACCAACAGGACAGCGATGGTCAGTAGCTGTGTGTGGTCTCGGCTCATGGGGCCTCGTACGTTGGTGTGCCATACATGGTCAAATTGTTGTTACCGCTGTAAGAGAGCGTGTCACCCTCGAAGTACCAGGCATCAACGAATTTGGCGAGCAGTGCGGGATCACTACGGCGGTCGAAGCTCACCCCGCCGTTGTGGTCCGCCAATGCCTCGGCAGGCGTTAGGGCAGACGAGTAGTACACCAGGTTGTTGATGCGCACATTGGCGAATGCCGCGTTACTCCTCGATGCGGCCAGACGGAAAACAATGGTTTCCGCGCCGGTGATGTCGTCGAACCACTTGTTGCCGGACAGAAGGCTTGCCCCGGCGCGGGGGGTAACAGCCTGCTCTACGGCGTTAACATAGATCTTGCTGTCATTGCCGAACACCACGCGGTAGCGCGTGCCAGCAGTTGGCGGTGTAGTGGTGCAGATGGCGGAGAGAGCGCCACCAACATAGGCAGTCACTTCAAAGCAGGTGTTGCCACCCGATGAATTTAGTGAGAGCGTCCACTGCCTGGTGTTGGTCTTGCCCAACGAGAGCAGCACGTTGCCAATTGTGGGCGATGGCAAGGTGATATCAAGGGCTAAAGCCCCTGCGTTGTCCGTGCCGAAGGTTGGTGTGTTCTTACTCGCGCTTTGGCTGGTGCCGTTGAATCGGATGGCGTAGTTGTCCACCCAGGCAGAGGTGCGCCTGCGCGATGCGCTGATGATGCTTCTCTGCAAACTCATTACAGCGTGATATCTCCGGTTATGACCCAGGTGTCACCACCGACCTTCACGGCACTTGCAAAGGCGTATTGACCGGCTGTTTTGAGTGCGCCGCCTCGGGAGAGGAGGGTGACACCGGCGTCGGGGGTGAGTGTGACGGTTCCCGCCCCGCCCTGAACGCAGTTGATGGCGGTGCCTGTGGGCAGTGCCAGTGTTGCGTTGCTGGGGATGGTGAAGGCGATGGCTGCGGCATTATTCAGCAGGAGCAGGTTGCTTTGGCCTGCGTTTGCAGCGGTGGCGGTGTAGTTGGTGGCGGTCACGGTAGTGACGGTGAGCTTCTCATTGGCCTTGTTGTTGATCTGCGCTTGTAGATTGCCGAGCGCACCCATGATGGTGTCGGTTGCGGCAATGGCGGCGTTGGTCCCGATCGTGTACCCTGTGAGCAATATGGAGCGTACAGATGCCGCGAAAGATGAGAGTGTAAGCCCTTTGGCCCATCCCTGCCAGAACTTGACCGGCGTTACGATGTCCTGGTCGTTGGTAGTGGCTTCGTCTTCGATAGTCGGGTTGGACGCCACTTGCCGGGCGGTGTCCAAATACCATAATGAAGCGGTCTGACCGGGGCCGTTACTCAGCGCATGGATGATATCACCCTCGTTCACGTCCTCTCCACCGAGCACGCCCGCTACCGAAACCAGCCAGTAGTCGCTCATCATCACGGCTCCTGCCAGGCCCGACCCGCCCGCAGCGGGGAATAGGTTTGTACTGGCATCATAGGTGCCCCTGTAGCAGTCCCTCCCCTCCACGGCTGCTGCAATGGTATTATTCCGGTCGGCCACTTCCGCCACCAAAGCAGCATCCACGAACGCCGTGGAGGCCGATTGGGTAGTATTAGTCCCTGGCGTGGCCGTGGGCACCGTGGGTGTACCAGTAAACGCAGGACTGTCCAACGGAGCCTTCAGCGCCAAGGCCGCAGCCTGCGCCGTACTCACTGGCTTATTCACGTCGCTGGTATTATCCACATTTCCCAAGACCAACATGACCTTGGTCTGCGCTACGGTGAGATCAACCTGATTGGCCGTACTCCCCGTATTGTTCCCCTTCAGCGTGTTGGCAGGCATTGGTGCCGCCTTGATATTGGTCACAGCACCATTGGCGATCGTCAGAGCCGTGGCTCCCGTTACATCACCCGTATGGGTGGCATTGGTAACCTTGGCCGTATTGGCTGTTACCGCTGGTGTTGCGGCAACAGCCGTGGCCAACGTTTGCCAGGTCTTGTCTCCCCGGTAGTACTGCGTGCTGGTACCCGCAGCCAATGCGTTTTCCTTGGTCGCCACCAGCGCAGTCACCGTTGCCGCGAAGTTGGGGTCGTCCCCCAGTGCTGCCGCCAGCTCGTTCAGCGTGTCGAGCGCACCTGGCGCACCGGTCACGAGCGCGTCGATGGCGGCGGCGATCGCCGCGTCCCGCGCTGTCGCCTCGGTGGAGACCTTGCTGTCCGTGTAGGCTCGATCACCGTGTGGATCCGCAGCAGCTGCATGGTCCGCAATGTCCGCCTGCACAGCCATGATGCCCATGCGGCTTGGCATCAGCACGCTCACAGGCGTCAGGGATGGCGGTGGACTGAGCGAGAACTCAACCATGCTCGCATTCAAGAGCCCCAGACGCTGGCCCGGTGAAATCAGTGGCGAGGTCTCGCCGGAGTAGGCCTCCTGCGCCAACACATCAGCCCATGTAGGAGTGGCACCTACCGTGATGTCCTCGATGGTGGCCACCGTTCCATCCTTATCTGGCAGCAGGAGCGTGCGCTGCGCGGTCGCCACCACAGGTGCTTTCACCCGAATACGGTTCGCACCTTGCTTAAAATTGACACCATCATTTTCGCTCACATCTATGCTCCTACCACTGGTCTCGCCTCCGTTGACCAGCACGTCGTGCAACGTCATAGCACTCAGCAACGTTGAGACCTGCTGGGTCGTGGCCAACGTGCCGCTGGAATCAGGCATGATCACCTCATGATCCTCCGCGATGTCCTGGCCAATGAGCCGCATCAGGTGCCCGTTGTTCCGAAATGCTACAGCTGAAGGTTCGGATATCTCAATATCAATACCCTGTGTCTCATTATTGATAGCCAATACATCCCCCAACTGCATCCGAACCTTCCAACCCTCAATATTGACTGAGTATTGATACAGTCGATCTTCGACGGCTGTTACGTCACAGTGATGAGGTAAAGTAAAAGACCAACTGCCCTCGATGTACGTAGCGATCTCATTATCGTGATCTGTGAATGCACCTGAACAACTATTGCCAAGAAGTACACGCATCCCCTCGCTGGGGAACCCAGGAGGTGTTTGCAAAGGCCCCATATCACAGGGCGCTAACCAAGAACTAGAGTTAGATACCCCCGCGCCGCCAAATATAATCCAACTAGTTCCATCATAAATTAAAATATCATTAACTAAGGAATTTACCACTGTGTCTCCTTTAGTCGGAGTCGTATAAACCCAATCATCAAATTTATATTCAGCTATCTCATTTGCATGGGTTTCAGCAGAAGAAGCTAATAAAATTCGTTGACCATTAACAGGAGAAACTGGTAAGGTTGGTAAGATATTCTCTACTTTATTCAACCAACTAATAGGATCCGCTAATCCTGAATTTATCAGAAATATTTCATCACCATTAGATGTATATACCTTTTTATCTGGCTTATTTACGAATAACTCCGCAGGATATATATCTCTTGCGCTCCAAGACCCATCAGTATGATCTGCTGAAGGAGCTATTGTGGGTGTCTCACCTGGGGTGGTGGAAGATTTTTCTAATCTTCGAATAAAACTATTAATCAAAGCCATAATTAAACAGATTTTTCTACTTTAGAATTAAATTGGAGGATGTTATCTTCTCCTCCATTTTGGATAAGATTGCTGTTGTAAAGAGACGTGTTGTTGCCGCCTAAATGAACATTCACTATAGGCTGACGAATAAATACATCAACAATAAAAGTGTTTGGGAGATTTAATAGGCGTGTACTCAATAATTGAGACTCATTTTTTATTATGCTACTTGCCATAGCCCTATTAATAACTAGAAGTAATTAATTTGGTGTAATCTAAAATATCAAATAACGATGAATTAAATTCAATAAAATCTTTAGGAACATATAATTTATTTCTATTTTATATTTTAATCAAAAGACCTAATCCTTTCCTAATATTATTTTTATCAATCTTACTCATTGGAAATAGATCTAAAATCAATGACATTCTCATTAAAGTCTGTAACGATAATAAACGACTTTTTAGCTCTAGTATAGGCAACATATTTTAAATTCATTTCTTGGGTCAATTGCCAAGGTTGAGTCGCATACTTAGACGGTAGAAGTTCCGGGCATATTAAAAAGACACGATCGTTCTCAAGTCCTTTAGCCTTATGTATAGTTGATAACTGTATCCCCTTTTTATCTTGCTTGAAAATTCTCTCCAATTGAGTTACTATTTGATCCACATTCTTATTACCCTTTGATAAAAACATTACCACTGATATGCGCTCCTTCAAGGTGATATATTTAGGATGTTGTTCAGGAACTTGCACCCCCCTGCTTTTGAGTTCATTCTTTACTTCTAAAAGCATTGCCATCATCTTCTTTAGTGCTCCCTTGTAAGTCTTCTCATTCGTCCTTTTCAAAAGAAGAATTATTGCCTTCCCAATTTCCGCACCTTTAACGTGCGCTCGCTTCCCTCTTGAGAGAAGGTCTACGCAAAGTAAAATAAGTGGCCTTACATTGCGGCAAAGCACCCAATCGCCACTTCTTATCTCGTAAATCGTCCCTTCACGGACTTCTCCCTCGGGTGAATCAAGAGAGGATTCAATCTGGGGGACAATTTCTTGAGCCAATTCTACCACAGATTGAGGACAACGATAACAAACACTCAATGGTAATACTTTAGTGTTCTGCTTGTTTGAAAGACGATAAAAACTCTCAACATCTGCACCAGCAAATCCATAAATTGCTTGCGAAGGATCCCCTACACAGACAGTTCTGGACATCCTTTTTCGAGACTTTTGAATTAGGCTCTGTTGGGCTGCATTGAGATCTTGACACTCGTCCACAAAAACATAATCATACTTTGGTAATTGAATCTCTGGCAAGATCGCAGGAACATATACCATGTCCGCAAAATCGAACTGAGATGTGTCAGAAGACATTGCTTCCATCAAAATCAAGGCTTGATCTAACATAATATCATTGTATTCAATATCATGCTTATCAGCTAATGCTCTCAATTCTTCTTTTCCATCTGAAAGACTAATGCGATAAAGATCAACTAGCTTAGAAAGCATCATCGCATTGTAATTACGGAACTTCTTGGGAACTGTGTACCTAAACATACGATCAGCATAAATAAATGCCTTGCTCGAATTCACGACTATCGAATCACCAAAAAAACGTTTCATCGAAGACCATCCTAAACTATGCAAGGTCGTAACCTTAACATGAGAAGGACAACGTAATTTTAATTCATCAACTATACTATTATTAAATGCACAAAATAAAATCTTCTCTCTAACTGAGAGAAGCTTAAGAGCCTCAATTATCGTTGTCGTCTTACCGCTGCCAGCGACTGCATTGATAAGGAGATTGCTTGTACCGAATTGAATTTCATCAAATACATCTTGTTGATATTTACTGGGAATTAAATCTGACATAAATCAATAAACGTTAGCAATCACATGAAAACACCATTGGCATCTACAATCTTGAAATAATAATTTCTAGAATAAAGGTAAGAAATCTTAAAGCTAAATCCAGGAAATTTAGACTGAATAATACGAATCCATTTTTTTAATTGATTTGAATGTAACAAAGGCAAGGAAGTACAAAGAAAAACCCACTCCTTATCTGGGTTGTCTTCCCAAGGCATAAAAGCATAAAAAGCAACTTCTTCAAACACACTGTTACCTTTCCTAAAAAATTTGTTATTCAATAAATTCAATGACTTCCTTACAGGGCGAACATCCTTAGGGTTCGGTGAAAATTTAATCATCTTCTTTTCAGAAGAAAAAATCCCCAATGCCTCAAGATCAATCATTTTAATTTTACTGAATTGTTGTAAGTCCCTTGTTTATCTTCTTTTAAATACACAAATAATAACTTTAGTTTAGGGTTTGCTGTTCTCACAGCTTCTCTCGAAGCAGCAAAATCTTCGCTAATATAGACATCGTAGTCGTCAACTGTTAATTGCCAAAAATCTGACAGAGCCTCTTTCTCTTCCTTACTCTTGAATGCTCTAAAGACCACTTCAGCATGTTCATCTTGTAAGAATCTAAGAATTCTCAACAAGACCGGTATTTCCTTAGGATTCATCGATGGCTCTAACTAGATAAGAAACCAATTCTTTGAAAAGAAAATTATCTATTTCTTCTTTTCTAATTGGTTCCTCCTCCATCGTCTCTAAGCAACTCTTAAATCCTTCAAGAAAAATAAATGCATCATCTAATTTTCTCGAAGTGAGGTGAACACGGTATTCGCTAAGATTCAAATCAAAATGTTTGATAATCCTTTTTCTCAATGCGTGTTTCGTTTCCATCACGATTGCTTTCTTAAATTCACGTAGTACTTGAACTTTATTCCATGATGAAAATTGCAAGTTAAAAAACTCCTTTTAGAAATAAAGTTCTCTACCGCATTGATAAATGGTTCTTTCGTCTGAACGATGTGATTGGAATTGATAAAGTCTGTTATCTCTATTCCCTTTACTGTATGAAAGCCGGTGCCTTCCTCTCCTGTTACCTTCGCAGGGGTAAACTGATTTACAACCCACCAAGAAAAGCAAGAATCGTCTTCATAAATCTTGAGAATTTTCATATCAGATTCCAACAAAAATTCTAACTGCCCAGTATCAATCATTTTCTTCTTCTTTAAGATCTTTCAACTTAATCTTAATTCTAGACAGAATCTTGAAATAATTCGCAGATGTCATGCTCTTATTCCTTTCTAAAAAATCCTTTAATTTTTCTTTATTCATTCTTGATTTAAGAATCTCTCTTTCAATTTCATCTAAATTAAAGATATTTAAATAAAAACCAATAAAATTATCATTTAAATTTTCAGAAACACTAATATTTTTTTGATTAAAATCATTCAACCTTCCACAATGTCGATGTTTGAAATAATGTTTTTCTGCAAGCCTTAAAAAAGCTCTCGTTAGAGATTTATTATAGTAAAAATAAAATTCTTTATTGCGTTTAATATCAAAAGATTTTAAACATTTGTTAAAAACAATGAAAGCCTCGCTAACTAAATCGTCTTTAGAGTGAAAGTTATTGTAATTTCTTATCAAATAAAAAAAATTATCTACATTTTTTACAACTATATTGCTTAACAATTTAAATAAAACCAACTTAGATTCCTCAATTAATTTAGGATCTTTACTTTTTTTTACAAGAATAATAGATTTAGATGCAAGTTTTGAATTATATACATCAAAATCAGACAAAGAACTTAAAGCCTTGAAATCAATAAATAACATCATCTAGCTTAATCTAGAATGTTTGATCATTTGATTCTTCTCATAAGCTATATCTTTCTTAAAGTGCTCTTTGGCTCGAGCTTTAAGATACTTATTCAACTTCAATTTCGATTGCGCAACTGAGCTCCCTAATTTACAATTAAACTCACCTTCCGATAAGATAAATTCCAACGGGTTGCCATTATTATTAATAAGTTCTTCTCCAGATTTATTGAGGTAGACCACTTTCTCAAGACGATAAACAATCTTGTAATTTTGAATAAAAAACTCCTCTTGAGTGTCCGGGTCTCTAAAATTGTATCGCTTCATTTTAATTCAACTGAGATTTAGTATACATTAACATCCAAAGAGCATCAGCCTCATTATCATCATCTCCCTGATAATTAAGTTTGTTTTTTGCAGCTTCAATCATTTGTTCTTTTTTAGCGTTACCCTTGCCGGTAGCGAACTTTTTTATCGTCATGGATGAGTGTTCAATATATTGAATCTTATTTAATTCCGCAATACGTTCTATAATCGCAATTAACTTTGCAGAATGGATCTTAGCTCCCATGTGTTGCCCTGCTGGAAGTTCGTAAGCTATAATCTCAATATCATGTTCTTTTATGAGCTTCTCAATATGAGATTCAAATCTTAACCACTTAACCCCATCTGATTCTTTTGTCTTCTTAGTTAGATCCCAAAGTTCACATTGATATTTTCCTCTCATAACTCTTGTCTCGTAAGCAACTCCGCAATGTGTTGCTTGATCTAAAGCTAATATATTTATTCTCGTTGGCTTATTTGAATTACGACGTGCTCTTGCTAATTCTAGCTTCTCTAAACTCTTCTTTTTCATTTTAAACCATTAAGCGACTAATCCCACTCTCATATTCCACAATCAACTGAGAGTGGGCTCCGATATCATTATTATTATGACTTATTACTAGATTAGTAACTTCTGATTGATTCAAGATATTCAAGATTTCACCTTGACCATTGGAATCAAGTCCTTCAAAAAACTCATCCAATATCAATAAATCTAAACCACCTGATTTGGAGGACATATTGATCAGCTTATGGATAGTTAATATCCCACAGACATTTATCCTTCGCCGTTGACCACCAGAGTGCCTTTGATACTTTTTCCAATTCTCTCCATCTTTTGCAACAAGGATATGTATTTTCTCACTTATATCCCCACTCTTCAACTCCTTATAGCCATTAATCTTTATTTGCAAATTAGTTTTGAACTGTTTTAAATGAAAATTAACATATCCTTCTAAGCTGCTGAGCACTTTATTGACTAAATAAGTCTTGAAACCCTTCACGCCGAAATTTATTTTCCAAAAAAGCAATCTCTCTTTTTCCTCAACCAATATAGTCGTTTTTTCTTTGATTTCCGCAATTAACTTATCTTCCTTCACCATCTGACTGGTCAACTCTGAGATTCGCTCAGAATTCAAGGAAAATACATCTAATTTTGCGACTCTCGCCTTAAACGATTGAATATCCTCCTCAGTTTCTCTTCTTCTTTTCTCTAAGCGTAATAAGGTCTTGTCTAATTCTTGGACTTCTGAAGAAATATCATTAACTTGTTCTTTTTTTTGATTTTTCTTTGAAATCAAAATCTCCAAAGCTCGTTCCTCTTCTTCTAATTTTTTCTGCTTCTGCTTGTTTTCATTAATCAAACGATCTAAATCAGAAAGGCTATTTCTCAATAAATCAAGATTTGTATCTGGATCTGCCGCTAACCACTTGTATTTACACTTCGGGCATTCTATCGTACCAGACAACTTTAATTCAAGATCATTGAATAATTTATTAGCTTCCTTAGTTTCTTCTTTAATGTTATTATATCTCTTCAACAAAGATTCACGCTTCAATTTATCGGAATCAATCGAAAATGAGGAAATATCCCCTATTTTCTCTAAAGACAATTCTAATTCTGATTTGCTAATTGATTTTTGCTTGTAAGTTTTTTTCAAATTATCTAATTCTGATAACTTATCAAAAATCTCTTGATTTATGCGTTCTTTTTTCTTATCATAATCCTTGCTTCTCTGTTCTCTCTCGTAAATCAAAGACTCATTTATTGTTTGCTTACGACTTTCAGATTTACCAAAAGAATCTGTTAACTCCAACAGTGATTCTTCATTCTTCTTCAAATCAAATTCAACAGCTGAGATGGCTGAATCAATTAAATTTGAGTTCGTGAATCTTGATACTATCTTTTTCTGCTCACCATCGGTCGCTTCAAAAAAAGAATGACTATTTTCCTGGTTGATAATGAAGTAATTAAGTATGTCGTCTTTAGATATACCAATTAAATCTAATATGCGCTGGTTTCCTTCTCGGACACTCGTAATTTGGGTATTAAGTTCCTCATTTTCCAAAATTCTTAAGGTTGATCCGCTTTTAGTTAGAGTCCTTTGTATCTCTAAAGTCTTGTTTTCAAATTTATTCACAAGAGTCAAAATCAATGAAGCCTCCTTGCACCCATCTCTTATATAATCCTCCTTATTCAAGGATGTCCCCGGCATATCTACCAGGGCGATGGTTATCCCCTTCACGATGGCACTTTTACCTGCTCCATTAGAATCTGCCCCGTCATCGTCCTTGTTTACACCATATATCATGGTTGTAATTCCGTTCTTAAATTCAAGAACAGTGTCCTCATGGGACATAAAATTAGACAATTTGAGTACAACAGGTGTGTACATTAAATATTCTTTATGTATTTCATACCTAAGGATCTATTTAATCTTGTTATCTCGTTATCACTACAATATTGTAAGAAAGATTGTATAATTGTCTTTTTATCAAATTCCAAGAATTCTGAATTTTCAGCTGCTCTTATAGACTTAGATAACCTTAATGGTTGCTTCTTTAACTCAATCCCTAAATCTGAGAATTCCTTGCTGGATAGAGTCGCTAACTCTTCTTCTTCTCCACTTACAACAAACCTAATATTGTCTTCACTATTATTATATTTTAACTTTAGTTTTTCAATTACTTCTTTTCCTTTAGACATATCAACATTAAGTCGGAGAAATTTCTTAAACCGAGCAAAGATCAGTTCATGAGTTCCGTCGTCGTAAAGGATAGTGAATCCTTTATCATTATCCTCTCCAAAATCTTTAGGGCGCGGAGACCCGATATAAAAAACATTCCTACCCACCTGAGATCTATTGTGATAATGACCAACAAAGACACTATCAAAATTTTTGAATTTTCTAAAATTTAACTCGTTTTTAACAAGGGATCCATCATTATTCATCACGCCATCGACAGCAACGTGAGTGAAGAGGATCCTCTTACCGTCCGCTTTTCTTGCTTTTAACGAAAGATTACTAAGGCGCGAGGGGTAACTACCGCTCTCAAGAAAATAAGGTAGGAAAGCGCAAAAAACACCATCGATAAGCAAATAAGATTCTTTCTCAAACAGAGTCAAGTTGTCAAATGAACCCTTGTACACATGAAGATAACTTTGCTCAGAATCTTGGTCTGTCTTATCGTGGTTCCCCGCAATCAAATAGATTTTAACACCTGCGTCTTCACAATCTCTCAACCACTTCTTAAAAGCAAGCAAGACCATTAGCCCCTGCCCTACTCTTGACGTAAAAACATCGCCAAGATGAAATATTCTCTTTATTCCAAGCTCTAAACACTTATCCAAGGCTTGTTGAAGGATATCTGAGACAACTTCAACATTGTCTTTATCAAAATGAGTATCTGTTAGTAAAAGAGCAAGAGGGTCTCTCATTTCTTTAACCGGGATTCGCGTTCTTCAACTACTAATGCATGGAATTTATTTGTCAGCTTCATTATGAGGATCTTCAACATTGGATTACGATTTTCATAATGTTCATAGAGCTCACGTCTTGAGGACCACTTGAGTTTATCATTAAATTTAGCTCCATAAGCCCCATGCTTCTTTAGAATACCTTGATCGATAGCGAATTTAATATCCTCTTCGCCTAACACTATTCCATAACCGTAGCCGATCTCAATCGGAAGCCTTTGCTTAGGCCGATCGAAATCTGTCTTTACAGTCCTCACTTCTGTTATTTGACCGACCACATCTTCCCCGACTTTTACATCACCGGTCCTCACTAAGTCAAATCTCATCTTTGGCCAAAATTTCATCGCTTTTCCGCCATAGCTTGTTTTTCCTGGTGAATTCATGTTATCGTAGGAACGATTAATTATGAAGAATGTTAACTCATTTTCATCGGAAAGGATTGCTGTACTTCGGAGACCAAGTTGGATGGCCTTAGCTGCTGCTGCCATTTGAGGATTCTTATCTTCATCCCCCTTTAACCTTGCTTCTTTCCGAGTTTTCATCGCAGAAACCTCGGCTTTGGCAGGAGTTTGACCTAACGAATCCCAAACAAAGAGAAAACGAGGCTTATCTGTCCGTCCTTCATCCTCAAATAACTTGTTAGTTGCATCAACTATCCGCGCCATTTCATCAAACACAGCTTCCACTGTTGAAGTATTTACGATCATTATTTCTTCCACGGGGACACCCATCATCAAAGCTAATTCGCGATTATCTCGCCGTTCTGACGATAAGATCACCGTAATTGCTCTATCTTTATACTGAAGGATATTCTGCTTCATAGCATGAAGCGAAAGTGTTGTCTTTCCTGATTGAGATTCACCTGTAACTTCAATTATCCCAGTCGGCCAGCCGTGCGTCTTAAGTCGATAATCCAACGATGGTGAACCTGTGGAAATCCAGGCTTTTTCATTAGCGAAAATATCAACTTCTGCAAAAACAAATGCCTTTGGATTATCTAGTCGCTTTATCAATTTATCTGTTATTCCCATCTTAAATCTTTGTTAGTAAAGACAAAGGCACCTTTTACAGATGCCTTTGTCTTTTTAGCTCGTCTTTTTATTACTTCTTCCCTTTGTTTGCCAAGATATTCTTCTTAATTTGAGCAAGCATAGAAGAGCCACCTGTTGGTTCCTCTTCCTCTGTCTCCTCTTCCTCTGTCTCCTCTTCTGCTTCTTCGTTAGTGGCTTCTCGGATGGCTTCACGAATCTCGTCGTCGCTCATGTTAGTCTTCACCCTCACTTCTAATCCATTGGACTTAATGTGTTTCTTTAGCTCTTCTCTCGACATTGAATCCAACGAATCTTCTTCCTCTTCCTCTGTCTCTTCTTCCTCTTCCTCCTTAACAGTTACTTTGCTCTTCTTTTGGGGCTTCTCCTTAACCTCTTCAGATTCAGCTGTAGACTTTTTATCCTTCTTAGCTCCTTTTTGAATTTCCGCAGCCAGTTTAGCAGCAAGCTCCTCGAACTCATCAGTATCGCAGAAACCTATCTCATTCTTCTCGTCGAAATTACGAACTCCATTCAGCGCCATCTCGAAGTCCTTAGCTGAGTAGCAATTGCGATAACGCTCTACTAAGGATGGTTGCTTAGAAAAGTCTTCCAATTCTTCATCAGTGAGAGGACGAGGCTCCGGCTTGCGTCCAAGTGTTACTGAATACTTATTTCGGTTGTCTTTAGCCTTAGAATCGTATTTAATGATTACAGGAATCCCTGTATCGGGGTCGGTAAAAGGATCTGTTTCTATAGGCTCATCGTCTTCTTCTGAGACTGAAATGTTGTTGATCCCATCGCGAACAGAGCGATTCATCTCTAAAATCCCAAACTCAGAATCATCACCACTCAACTTCAAGGCATAACACGTCCAGTTAGTGGATGGCTTGAGTCCCGTTTTGTAATCAGACATCGCAGCAATCTTCAAAGCAGCTTCAGGATCTTCATTCTCCTCTAACATTTTCTTTGCTGCTAACATATACTCTTCCACAATATCATGCTTGAAGCCACCGTGAATCTTTGCATTGAAGACTGGTTTGCGACCAATCTTCCCATCCTTATTCTCTACATCCATCCAGTGACGAACATTGAGTATATAAAAATCCCCTCCCCCTGGGTGGGCTGGCATTATGCGAAATTTGTTAGATCCCTCATCAATGCTCAAAAAGCCTGCGCGATCCCCGCTTCCAGCGATTTTATCTTCTTCTGAAATCTTCTTCTTCAAGGAAGCCACTTTTGTTGCTTTGAATCTTTCCCTTAATCCTGCCATCTTCTGTTTTGTTTTTTAGTTTGTTTTTTCGCTTCGCTTAGTTCTTCATCTTTATCAACGGCTGTTTAACTTGGATCTCTATGCCGTTGAATCTTTTACCAATGATTTCGCTGAAATCAATATCTGTTTCGTTTAACTTTAGAGCGAATTGTTCTAATTTATCATCCTTTGATTTAGCTGCCCAATAAGCAGATTTCATTATTTGAAATTCTTTTTCCAAACGTAATATTCTCTTCTTTTTCGCATAGTACTTTGGGCGCGATACGAAAGCTCGATCTACTATATCAATGGTTATCTTTTCACCTTTTTGCAAAAGTTCTTCTCTAATGACATTTTTCTCTTTTGCTGTCCATATTTCCAAATCAAGTTTAGCTTCTGCAACTTTATTTTCTACATCTGCTAAAAGAATTCCAATCTTATTCAATATTGATGAAAAAGTTATTGTTTCTGCTAAGATATAATTAGGATCAATTCTAAGAATTTTATCAATGTCTATTTCATCCTGACCATCAAATAAATTTACCTTCAAGATAACTTCCTTATCTTCTAAATTAAGGGTAATATTGCTCATTTTTCAATCTTATTATCTGGGTGTTGTTCCATGGCTCTTTCAATATAATCCTTAGCTTTTATGAGATCTATAAATTGCCCTTTCTTCACTGATTTTGGACGAACAAATCTTTCAAGATACTTAATCGCATTAAATACACACCAAGCATCCCCTATCGAATTATCCATTCGATAAGCTCTGGAGATGACATCATCAGACTTGTCACCATATTTACTTACGTTGTCTCGATTGAAGGAGTCTTTATGTTCCATTTTTGTAAAATATCTAATATATTGGTGTTAACTTTAGTTAACTTCTTACTCAAAAGATATTCTTTCAAGGCTAAAGAAGAAGAACGAATTTTACTCTCACAATATTCATTAACATCAAGTAGATTGCTATTACCTAAACTCTTCTCTCTCTCTAAAAAGAAAGACATACTTAACCAATCAGATATTTTTACTATTAAATGAGACTCCTCAGAATATCGATCAAAACAATCTAATATTAAAGATTCAGACTTAGTTCTCTTATCAAATTTAATTTGTACTTGTTTAGATACGAAATCATCAAGAAGATCTCTTATTTTAGATCCATTGAATTGATTATACTTAACAGTATGAAGGATATCTCCTGTAAAAAATTCCCCAAAATCATGAAATATGGCTAAAGTAACAGCTTCTAAGCACTTACTCGAATGCTGAGAATTTCCATTATACAATTCTTCAACCAACAATCTCGTAAAAAACACCACCATGTTAGTGTGTTCCCCAACAGATTCTTTTTGGATTACCCTCTTACCATTCCAACGAGTTGTTTGGTTGAGAGCATCGAAATCTCTGTCTGAAAATATCAATTCAAAAATGTTCATAATTCTTGGACTTCCGTTAAGTTGGAATCTGAAAAGAGAACCTTGCGCTCTGACCAATCGTCATATTTAACCTTTCCTATCACCGATATAAGAGCAGACTTCTTTTTTATCAAGCTCATTATTGACTTCTCCAATTCTTCCCAAACATCAGCCCAAATTCTAACAAGAATTATCTTATTATTACACTCTATTGTCAACTGTCCTGATTTACCCTTGCGGGTATTCATTACATCTACGTACATCAATCTTCCAGCAACACAAACCACTTTCCAATCTTCAGCCTTATTGAACTCATTTCCTGTATGGAATAATCGAGATTCTTCTTTAAGCCCCAAGTCGCGCAAAAGAGCCTTAAAATCGATCTTTCCATGTCCAGTTAGTTTCTTTTGTTCAAGTGTCCAAATATGACTCTTATCCCATTTTGGATCGTCATATTCCTCTAATTTCTTCTTATTGTTGGAAAATCTAAATAATTCTTCCATTATAGCTAGCCTGGAGCTCGGAATATCTAATGCGTAAGTGTTATCAAACGCTCCTGCTTTAATCAATATCTCCGCTGCACCTGCCCCTACGCCCGAACCTTTCATTCTTTTGATGAATTCAACAACGGATTCAAAGTCTCCTCCTTCATTTCGATTAGATATAATTGATTTTACCGTTGCATACCCTATTCCTTTTATCTTCTCTAAAGACCAATAAATACGCTCCTCCTTAACATCACAGACGAAATCTAACTGAGAAGTGTTGATATCTGGAAGAGAAACTTCTAATCCAGTCTTCCTCGATTCAATCTCATCTAAGATATTTGTGGTGTTATTTTCACTCTTAGAGAAATTTAATGCGGCAGTATAGAATTCTTCCTTGTAATAACATTTTAGATGCTGACACCAATAAGCCATAATAGAATATGCTGCCGCATGGGAACGATTAAAGCCGTAGCCTGAGAATTTCTCTAATTTATCCCAAATCAATTCGGCCGCTTTAGGTTTACAGCCATTCTTTACGGCTCCGTCCAAAAATTTACCTCTAAAGGCCTCCATCTTTACCTTGTCGAACTTCTTCATCACTGTCCTAATTTCATCTGCCTCGGACAGTGAAAGACCACCGAGCACGTGAACAGCCTTCATAATCTGTTCTTGGTAAACGTAGAGGCCCATTGTATTTTTCGTAACTTCTTTCAATCCATAATCAAATTCTGGTTTCTTTTTTCCATTTTTAAAATCTACGAAATCATTGTGAGCGTTAGATCCCATTGGTCCAGGTCGGAACAACGCATTCATTGCGATTAAATCTTCTATATTATCTGGTTTTACTTGGCGAGAATAACGCATCAGGCCCGATGTCCCGAATTGAAAAACATCTTCATTGAATCCACCTTGAAAGATCTTATATACGTTAGGGTCATCAACTGGAATATCCTCTAATATAATCTTCTTTTTCCTTAGTTTTTCTACGAGACTTATGATGAATTTGAATTTATCCAGCTGAGTAACTCCCAATATGTCTTCTTTTAAGAATCCTGCTCTCTCCATATATTTCCCCTCCCATTCTGAAATGAATATCCAATCTTCTCCTTGTCTGATCTTGCGAACAGGCATCCAATCAAAAACGGTCATGGGAATTCCGTCATGATCAAATTTCGGAACAATAACTACTGCAGAAGCATGAATAGAAGACGTTTGCGCACTGTTCAAGACTGGCTTCATGCTATTCACCATCGGAAGGTGAGATTGTATGAAGCCCTTGAGAATTTTGTTTTTGGAAGCATCTTGAAATAGATCACCCCATTCATACTTCAATCTGTCTTCAATCCTTTTTGTGACAAAATTCACACTCGTGAAATTCAGGCCATCCACCCTTCCGAAGCCTTTAATCGCTCCCTTTAATTTTAACCTCGTGTAAGATCCAACAGAAACGACATAATCTTTGCCATATTTTTGTTCAAGATACAGCTTTACTTGATCGCGAGTGGCACCACCAAAATCAACATCTACATCAGGTAAGCTATCTGCTGATTTAGCTCGTTCTCCTGAGACTCTCGTTTTATTCAGGAACCGTTCAAATAAAAGGTCATATTGAATAGGGTCCACCGTAGTTATATCTAAAAGATAAGCAACCAATGATCCAGCAACAGAGCCTCGCGCATTGCCGACCAGGTGGTTGCTTTCCTTAGCCCACTTGATGATATCCCAAAGTATCAAGAAATAGTCCACAAACCCAGCCTCAACTATAACTGAGGCCTCTTCATTGACTCTTTCTAAATAATCTTGGAAGTTTTTGCTCTTGCCTCTAACTTTCTTCTTCAATCCTTTTTCGAGGAGGCTGAAAAACAGCTCAATATTGTCTCCATCATATTCAAAAGCAGGGAGTTTGTGTCGACCGATCTCTATCGAAAAATCGACTTTCTTGACTAATTTATTTACATTATTTATCGAATCCTCAAATAATTGTAAAAAATCATCGCTCAAATCGTAGATCCTATCAAAGGAGGCAATATGATCATCAAGGTTTTTGTAAAACTGGTCGTGGGAAAATGCCCCGCGAACTCTCTTTATTTCGTTTAGATAGATACGACTAGTAAAATACTCAGGATCCAAGTAATAAGAATCACTTAATAATATCGGCTTTACTAAATCTGACCATTCTGTCAAAAATCTCTTCAAGCCGCTGGCGTATTCAACATAAGATCTTTCATCAAATATGTCTACAGAATCTAATTGATAAAAAACCTCTGGGAAGGTGTCTTTGTATAGCTTAATATATTCTTTAGCCTTAGATTTATCAACGTTAACAATGCTATTTCTGCTTAATATCAAGGCTAACCCTTTACCCCAATTCAACAGATCTTCATGATCAACAAATCCTTCTCTACCTTCTTCTTTATTATCAATATTTATTGACTTATTGATCTTCAAGAGATTTTTCCACCCTTTTGAATTAATCGCAAATACAATGAGTTCATGAATAATGGGGTCTCCATTTTCAGTTGATCCATATCTAACATCAATTGTTTCTCCTAGAATCGACTTTATCCCTAATTTCTCACAAGCTAATTGATGAGCTAAGGTTCCTGCTAAAGTATTCTTATCGCATATCCCCAGAGCCTCGTGGTCATAAAATTTTGCTTTCTTAGCCCAGTCTTCACTGAGTCCACTCCCGTTTAATAGTTCATATTCACCATGAACACCAAGGTGTGAGAATTTATATTTCAAATTCTGCACCGCCTTCCCAAGATATTTGAAGTCATTAAACTTCAATGGGACTACTCTTTCTTCAAGAAATTTTTCTCGATTGAGTTCAGTATAGTAAAAGATACCACCAAAATCAAACAAAAGATAATTCAAATCTCCATCATTCTCTAACTTCTCGATCTCAGATTCAGACAAAAGAAAGTTCAGATTTGGATCCGAAATTAACCCTTCTTTTTCTCTAACCAGAAGGAACTTCCCAAAATCTTTTAAGCTAAAAACATCATCTTCTGTCTGAGTAACATCTAACCTATTCTCTTTAATCCAATTTTGTATATCCATTAGAGTTTCCCAATATATTCAGGCAATAACAACTCCTGAATAATCTCAATCTTTTTATCGTTATCCTTAATCCTATTGAGGAACCAATTCTTAGCGAGGATAAGATAATCTCGACAATTCCCATTTTCATCCAGCTCAGCAAGATCTCGCAGAGCTTCCATACGATTATCATCAGTCTTTTCCTTTATCTTGTAGGAGACATAAATCCAAAGAATAAGATAGACAGTGTCAAAGTAACTATTCTTAGGTTCCTTAAAGGTATTACAGAACAAAGTTTTGTTCGTATAATTTCTGGTTATTGTATCTATAATGTTGTTACTAACTGAATCTAAATATTCAAGTCTGTCTAATGCATCAAAACTAGTGAAATAACTAGAAAATCTAGATGGTTCGCAGACATCATAAAGGTTCCAATCAGAACGAGAATTCCTCATTCTCTCGCTAATCTCGTTTTCCGTGTAAATATGAAGACTCTTTGAATTGTGGGTCTGAGTTCCAACTTCTAAACTCAGGCACCAAGTCATCATCTCTAAAATCCAACTGAATTGGAACACGTTAGTCGGCAAGCCCCAATGTAAGTCATTGGAACGATTAGCTATAGTCATATTTAATCTACCCTCACGCTCCTGTAACATAAGCAAATCGTTACAAGGTAAATCCTTGCTCTCCTTATTGAGATCAAGGTCAGGATTCCAAATAGACATCACCACCCTCCTGGTCTCCTTTTCTTCAGAACTAAGCAGTTTGATAGCTTCTTCAATTTGATCGGTAGAGACTAAGGCGTGCTTATTCTCCTCAGTAAAGGAATCTGAAGAGGCCAGTCCCCAGTTCCGCAAGCGGAAGCCATAAGGGGCGTGGAAAAATTTGTCATCATCGGAAAAGGCTCCCATGCGACTGTTAAAAATCTTCAAAAAAGCCACATCTTTTCTCCCTGTCCAAATCCAAAGAGCTTCTGCCAAAAGAAAAAAGATGTTTATATCACGATCATGACCGCCGGTACAGCGGTATATCGGACTGATAATTTGGGTCTTAAAGTCTAAAAGCTCTAAAGTTCTACCATTCCTACTTTCTACTGATTTACCTTCTTTAGAGATTGCTCTGTTTAGGGCAGGGTAAAGATCATTGAATCTTTCCGCTTTAGCAACTCCTAAATCTATATCAATTATCCCTTTTTTCATTGCTTTTTTGATGAAGTTACTATATATGAAAGTTGCAATTTTTTGGATTTCAGATTTGCTTCGCCCCATCTTCATCGAAATTTGATCTATATCATCGATGGTTATTACTCCATTTTTTATCAACAATTCTCTCAACAGATCTTCACAAACATCCCCGTTCTCCCTGTAAGAAAGATTATCACAGTAAGGAAAGATAACTTTAGGCTCAAAGCTGAGATCGGAACCCTCGTCACTGGGGTATTCCATACTTCCAAACGCCATTATTATTACCACATCACCCTTGTTGAACTTATGAGCAGCTGCGCCGTTCAAGCAAATGGTGCCAGTCTCCTTCTCACCTTTAATCACGTAAGTTTCGATTCTCTCGCCGTTGTTGTTATTTACAACCATCACTTTTTGATTTGGCAAAATCCCTACAGCTTTCATCAAATCTTCGGCGATCGTTATTGATCCAACATAATCTATGTTACAGTCTGTAACTACTGCGTTGTGAATTTTAGACAGCAAGAATTCAATTTTCATTCCGGTATATTTGATGTGCGAAGCAAAGTCTTGGTCTTCTTTGGCTTCTTAACCTTAGTCAAGTTAAATCCTTTCTCAAGCTGAGCATCATACATCAACTCAGGAGGAAATTTCCCCCCAAACCAAAGACAAATATCCTCAGCTAAGGATTGATTTCCTAAGGCATCATCCATTGTTGCTTCACAAAATTCTAAAATTGTTTTCACATGCTCAATTTCTAAAGTCCCCCAAAAAATTCTGAACTCTATAGATCTTGTCTTAAAAAAGGAATGAATATTAATCCCTTGTCGGGAGAAAGTCATAGGGATTAATTTCTTGTTTTTCGAATAACAAAAACAACGACGAAATTCCTGTATAGTATCAGACCCCATTAACATCTCGTTTCTCCAAGAAGGAACCATTCTTTCTTTGTAATGTGACCAAAATCCTCTAGAATAATCTTTTCTTTTTATGAACTGCCCTTCTCCCATCGTCATTCTTATGAACGAATCAAAATTCTGATAAAAATACGACTGAATTGCTTTCAGTTGTTCAAGGAGTTTCATCTCATCTTCGTCCTCCCAACCTCCGATATGACCTTGCGTGTTGCATCTGTAATTGACCTTTGCTCCGGCGTCTCTCAATGATTTTAAGCAATTATCCGCAATAATAATTTGTTCACTGAGGGAGTTTGTCGGTAAAGTATTTATTTCACCACCTATCCAATTTTTGGTCTTCCCGGTTGAGTCCACCGCGACCCCATTTGAATTCACAAGAGTGACTTCTGTCTTCGACCAATCACAGCCAATTGGAAGAATAACATTTCCTCTGTTAAAATCTATCGCTTCAAGTTCTAATCCGTAAGTGTACATCTTTATTTTATCTTGTTAAAAAAAAAGGCTGGACTCCGCCCAGCCTTCTTTTTAATTAGTTGTAACGTTAGCTCTTCTTGACCTTCTTCAACTTTGACTTAGCAATCCCGTTCTCTATTTCAGAAGAGACTTTTGATTTTTGAGGCACGCTTTTCTTTACTTTTAAATGTACCTTTTCAGACTTCTTATCCTTTTCAACCATTTGATCTTCCAATTTTTTGCGATTGGTTGTCGCCTTCAAATCAGCCTTTGAAACCTTGGACTTCATAAAATCAAGAAGCCCATCGCTTATCAACAACTTCTCCATTTCTTCAACCGAAACCTTCGGGACAAAGCAAAGATTGTGGTTGAAATCTTTCAATCCGCGATCATCGAAGTCACTTAAATCAATCTTGTTGAGAGCCTCCTCGCGTCCCTTTAGGGCATTGAAAAACAGATTACCAATTACACCATCTGATGTAATTCGCAAATAATCGTAAGAGAAAACTGCGCGACGAGCAGATGTGCCCACTTGATACGCTGTTAATCCATGTGTGAGGATCGATACATCCAAGCCTTCAAACACTCTTGATTTCAACACCTTTTTCTTGAGTATCTTCATGTGTTCCTCGTCGGAACGATCAAAAGATTCTCCTTTCAATTGCTTTACTGCCGCTTTTTTCACAGGAGCTTTTTTCACAGGAGCTTTTTTCACAGGAGCTTCTTCTTCTTCTTCTTCTTCTTCTTCTTCTTCTTCTTCAGCTTCTTCTTCTTCTTCTTCTTCTTCTTCTTCAGCTTCTTCTTCAGCTTCTTCTTCAGCTTCTTCTTCTTCTTCTTCTTCAGCTTCTTCTTCAGCTTCTTCTTCTTCTTCTTCTTCTTCTTCTTCAGCTTCTTCTTCTTCAGCTTCTTCCTCTTCTTCTTCAGCTAACTCATCATATTCATCCTCTTCCTTATGAGTGTTTTTTCCTTTCTTTTGTGGCTTCTCATCCTCTGCAAAAGTAGAGGCCATGTCAGCAAGCTCCCCCAGCGGATCTTCGTCAACATTATCCACACCATTCTTTTCCAGGAATTTGATCAAGACCTTACGAGCCTCTTTCTCATCTTTTGCCTTCAACCCCAGGGTCTCCAGAGTTTGTTTCACAGTTTTATCCAAGGTTGCCATCGTTGTTTGTTGTTAGTTGTTTTGTTTGTCGTTAGTCGGTAAAACGTTAGTTGACTCAAACGTTGTCGTCTTCTGAATAATTAAAGGTCTTGAAGACTCTTTTATCTGTTATCATCTGGTCCCGAAAGGTCTCAAGTCTTACAAGGTGAGTTTTTATTTTCCCGACAGGATCTTGTACCTTTTTTGATAGTGCTTTTATGTTTTTAAATGAATGCCCTTTTAAAAAAAGTACAAAAGCATCTTTTTCTGTTTCCTCTAGATTATCCAACAAATCTATCCCAGAAATAATGAATCTCTTTTCTTCGAAATCAATCAAAGTCATAGGATCCGAATTAACCCCCATGTCAAATCCAATATCCTGAATTGAGAAGACACCCTTCACTCTTTCCTGTTTATCTCCATTCCTGTCAATGTAATAACTATTGATTTTCTTAGTTAAATCAATGATCAGTCTATTAAGATTGCCCCTAAGAAAAAACTGCAGCGGAACTGGCTTATATTTACCAGTGGCTCTGTATTCTTTCCAACGTTTCCCAAATTTTACAATCGAATGCCAAATTTTGAGCTTGAATTCTTGAACAACATCATCGTACTCCATTCCAATGTACTCATAATTATACAACTTCTTAGCGTACACAGTTGCGAGATACTCGTACTTTTTGTAAAGACGCTGGGCTACTGGTTGATTGGCGGACATCTTGACGGCGGTTGGTTGGGTTCTCTGCTAAGATCAAGGAAAAAGAAGAGAATAAGAGGATGAAAAGGATCATCCTCTTATTTTACGTCAAACTTCAAGACTTCTTCAAGGCTTTCTTGGAAGCTGTCTTGGAAATCAACTTTTCAGGACGAGGAACCTCAACTTTCTTGAACCTTGAGAGTCCGCGCTCAGCATATTTCCCATCAACCAGCATGACACCGTATTCCATGCTGTTGCGCTGGCAATATTGAAATACACCTTGTACTTTCTTTCCCTTCATGTCAAGCTCAACCAAATCACCTTTCTTAAGGCCATCTGGATGATCAAATCGCCCCCAAGGCTTCCCGCCTTTTCCCAACTTGACCTCAGAAGAATCAGTGTTCTTCAATTTCACAACCTTAACCTTGGTTGCAAGGGGGATGCCTTCCGGTGTGATTGTTTTCTTCTCAACAATCAATTTAGCAGTGGGTTTCTTCTTCAAAGAAACACCTGACAATGCCTTCTTCATGAAGGCTTGGTTGTGCTTAAATCGCTCTTCTGTTGCTTCTTTTCCGTGCTCCTGAAAGAAGTCAATCACGTATTGACGTGTGATCGTCTTGTGAGCAGGAGCCGGTTTAGATGCTGTAACGGAGCCTTTCTTCAATGTTGCCTTCTTCATCACAGTTGGAGTTTACAATGTCGGTTGGTTTGTCTCCGACGGGACAAATATAAGTTGACAATCTCTTGAAAGCAAATTTATTTTTAATTTTCCTGTTTTTATTGGGGTTTAAGTGGGTGTTAAGAGATCAATAAAAAATTCGCGTCACAACCTTAAACGAAAATGGTCTTATGGAATCCTCTCCTTTCAACTTTACTCTCACATATGATCCATCGAACGATTGAATCTTACCAATTAAAATAGCCTCTTCAGTATCTATACGAACATCAGAACCTGTAGAATAATATTGATCAATCTCTTTTCTGTTCAACCTTACATTAGGCAGACCTTGTTTAGGAAATATATTAGCTCTGTATTTTTTGAACAAGGATTCATCACTAAATATATTTGGAAGAAAATTTTTTTCTGATAGATTTAAGATCTTCTCCTTCTTATATGACATCACTTTTTTGTAGTAAAGCCTATCATTAAACTTGAGATAAATTTTAGATTTCAGCATATTCAAAAAATATTCTTGCTGTAGAATATCTAAATAGTCAATTTGTGAAAGATCTCGATCGCCGCTCATCTTCTTAATTTATTGGAATCAACTACGCTTAAAGCAAAATCCGTGGGATTTCTAAGATTATTAAACACCCTCTCGATGTCCCGATAACTGGAAGAACCTAAATCATTGTCCTTATCTGTGGTCCCTATAAGGACAGTTTCAAACTCTTCTTTTAACATAAAGGCATAGCCTTTAGTTTCTGATAAAGCATCAGGATCTTGGGTCAATATGATTTTTCCAACCCCTCTCTTTTGAAGTTTCCTCACTTGCTCTAAGGATATGGATTTTCCAAATGTTGCACAACACTTAATTTCGTCACTAAAATCTAGCTTCAAAGCCTGGTCTACTTTCACCTTATCGAAGAATCCCTCAACTAATACTACCCATTCAGTTGTAAACATAATCTCATCATACCCCAAAAGAAGTTTGTTGAAACTTGTATTCTTAGAATTCTGGTAACGGAGATATTTTATCTTTAATCCTTGTTTCTTATACCCTCGATTCAAACAATCTATCTCATCTTTAGAGAGAATAGAACGGCTTATATAACCTCTTACTTTTTTATTGTCCTCAATTGCAATGATCACATAATCAACTAAGGTCGGTATCAATCTAGTTTTTCCAATCTTGTATTTTTCAAACTCTAAATTAGTAAATCCTCGACTTTTTAGATAATTGTCCTGCTTTAATCTCTTAAATCCCAGTGGTAACTTTATTTCGGGAATTGTTAAATCTAAACTTGAATCTTCTAGCTTATCTAACAATTTATTGTCAATTTTTTTATGAAGATCATTATATTTTCCATCATCAAGAAGGGTAATTTTTTGTAGTTTAACTAATAATTTTCTTATATTTCCTTTTTCACCACATTTCTTACAATCCCAACAGCTTAAATAATTCCTTCCAGATTTTATCAAGACTTTATTTACATTCAAATAAAAATGTCGCTCATGACCACAGAAAGGACAATCGGCAACCAAATGATTGCCGCTGGAATTGTAAAAACAATTCCTCAAGAGATCCCTTATATCTTCCACCGTCATTTCGGAAGCCTCATCAATTCCAGCGTATCATCATCTATAAACTCTTCTATCGTCCTGTTTCTATCATAAAACCTTGAACGATTAAGAGCTTGCGCAATTACAAATGCATCAAATCCTGAATCATGTTCTCTTAGTTTATCTGCAAAAATTCTGATAATCTTATTTCTCTTCTCATCTCTTGTTTGATTAAGCGTGAGAAAATTGTCAAAAGGGCGTAATTTTCCTTTATCCTCTGCAAGATTCCATCTTGTAAGAAGAAAATCAGCATCTTTATACGATTCAGGAGGAATCGCCGAAGCCTGGGTGGCTGTAATTAACGATACATTAAATTCTACTGCTAAATCTTTCATCATCCTTGCTACTGCTTGTTGACGGAATCTTTCCTCATTGGCTCTGTATGTTATTCCATCGCCCGGATCGATTAAGTCCAAATAATCAACAATAACAAGGTCTATTGATCCATAGGCTTTTAACATTCCTATTAAAGACTGGCGAATCTCAACCATTGTCCATGAACCAAATCGTTCTCTTGTTTCTACAAAAATTTCCCCACGGACCTTTTTTATTACTTTCTGTAGAGCAAACAAAAGTTTAGGATCAATTTGTCCCAATTTTACATCCTTATATAATTGACCAGACCAAGCTGCATCATATCTATCGAGAACTTGTTGCCTCAACCCCTCTGCTTGGAAGTGTGCAACTCTCCTGCCTCTTCTTGCGGCTGCGATACCATTATGAATAAGGAGTTGGGATTTTCCTACGCCTGAGTCTCCAAGCCAAAGTGTAGTCTCTCCTTTGCTATGACCACCATCTGTATAATAATCTAAGACATCTATTCCATAGGGAGTTTTCTTGTCAATTATCTCTGAGGAGTCCTGTCTCTGAATGTGTCGCTTATTAAAATCTTTGAAGATTGACTCGTGCAACGCATTACTCAAAGTAAACCCGACTAAATCATTTGATTCTTTTGAATACTTAATGAAAGCCTCTTCTCTTTTTCCTTGGTTGTATAAATCTCCAACTGATTCGTAAATCTCTACAAATTTATGCTGTTTGATAAAATTCTCAAATGCTTTAATCAAACCTTCATAATCAGGCATTACAACATCGCGGATTTCCGCTAATGCTTCTAAGGCCATCTCATTATCAAGAAGTTTTTGCTTTAGTATTCCTAAAGATGGTTGTTTCTTTTCTATATTCTCATATTTCAAGATCTCTTTCCAAACTTCCCGAAAGCCTGACTTTTCAGGCAAGAAATTGATCTTCAAATGCTCTTTAATTACCAATAAAACACTCTTTTTATTTATACACGCTCGCAATAATTCTGCAAGGAAACTGTCATCTAAGTGGTTAATCATTCCTCTAAGTATCCTCTTAATTTGAAAAGTCTCGGCATATTTTTCTTTAGTATTTCCTTACATCGAGATCTATTATTACATTTCTGGCAAAGTTCAGATTTATGATTAAATAAGGTTGTGTTAGAAACACACCATAATAATCCTTCAGGCTTATTATAGAATTGTTTTTTGAAATTTTCCTCATCCTCACTTAATTCCAATAACCAATTTCTGTTGGCCTCTAAAATTGTCGAACTCTTTAACTTCAATTTATTCCGTACCGAGAGCCCCACCTTAACTCGGATCTCTTTCTTAAAGAACGTTAGTATATAATGCTTATTTTTGACTTTATCAAATCTCTCAATTGAATTTTTTCCAATTATCCAATTGAGTTTTATAGAAGAAAGACCAAACTTCAAATGATTAGACTTATACCACCAATGAAAAGATAATTCAACAAACTCAATTATCCAATCTAACCCAACTCTTTTTAATCCTACGCTTTTATCAATATAATCACAAAAACTATTTAAAGCACGATCATTCATTAAATTCTTTGGGAGAACATAATCTGAATTTAACGTAATCTGACGGTAATACTCTTGATAAACTATTGACACAACCTCTGAACATTCTTCTCTGGTCATTGAATATTCAACTCAAACCAATTTATCAAATATTCTTCTAATTGTTCCTGAAAATCTAAATCTTTTTCTTCGATCATATCTGTTGTCCCTTTCCCCAATTTGCTTTCATAAGTCTTGACTCTCGAGGCTCCGTGATCAGCAAGATATTTTGGAAAATCATCAACAATATCAATACAGAGAGCTTTTTTCTTCTTCTCAGTAACCCCTAAAACCCTCCCTCGTCGCTGGATGACTAACGATGGCTCTTTTCCTCCGTCCACATTAAAGAGGATCTCGACTGAGGGGAGTGTTACTCCCTTTTTCCAAATATCAGAAGCCAAGAACACTCCACCTCTCTTTGAGAGGAATTTATCTTTATCTTCCTGTCTCTTTTTATCATCATCTTTACCTGACAAAAAAACATAACCTGTCTGCTTTGAAATTATTTCCCCATGTTCAACAGAATTAAACATCAAAAGTGTTTTGATCCCTAACTTTTCGCAAGTTTTAGCGACTTTAACTATCAGCTCATTCCGCCTTTCATTGTTTATGATAACATCTGTAACAATTTGACGATAATCTTTAGATAATTCGTACGGATGTAAATCATAATCCACAAACAATATCAAAGTCCTACTCTTAGCTAAGACACCCTTCGCTACTAGCTCATCTTCGGGGATCTCATAAATTATCCCACCACTAAAGCTCTCCACGTTAATTTTATGGATTTCATCTTTAGCCTTATAGGCTGTAGCGGATAATGCTAGAACAAACTTGACATTATGCGCTTTCCTTATTACTTCTAACCTTTGTTTTGATTTACCAAATTCATGAACTTCATCAACTATTAGAAAATCTAAAGACTCTAACAGACTAACCATATTGCGCCTACGTAATCTGCTTGTTCTAAAATCCTCTAATGAAGGATTTTTTGCTGAAGTTTTTCCTCTGAGGGCAGATTGGACCGTTTGAATCATTCCCACGTTTATTTGACGTAGTTCAAACTCCACTCCCCTTATCTTTCCAATTTCCCTGGGCTGAAGACCGGTGATTTTGCAAATATCGCCGATTGCTTGATTGAACAGATCCACGCTGTCAACCAGGAAAAGAGTCTTAAAGCCATCAAATCTCTCGTTTAAGAGCCTTATGATCTCAGCCGCAACGAAAGTCTTACCCCCTCGCGTCGCGATCTGTATAGTCCCATATCCCTGCTCAAGAAACAAGCGAATTGCTTTCCTCTGGTAGTCTCTTTCCTTGGTCCTAAAGGGCGGGCTGAACTCTATCCAATCAGAATTATATTCAGAATATCCCTCTAAATTGTAATCAATCTCCTCCTTGCTAAGAGCTTCTAAGACTCTTTCTATCAATCCAAACCAAAACCAGCCTCCTCTTTTATCGTAGAATCTCGCCTTACCGTCCCATTTCTTCTCTCTGTAAAGGGGAGAAAAAATCGCGCCCTCAACGAATTTAGTGAGAGCGCGATAGACGACTTCCAGCTCTTCTGGAGGACCGTAATAATGTGTTCTTATCCCCTTACGGACTAAATTTATCATCAATCATATTTCATCAATATGAGATGATAACGTTAGTTAATTCCGCCTTCTTTTGGTTCTTCATATATTCCTTAAGATCAGCGCAATTTATATCAATAATCGGATTAGGAGTTATGATCGTCCTCTTTATCCAAAGCCCTACCCCACTGTTCTTTGCGATCCCTGAGGAAATGAGAATCTTATTCAGTGCTCCCTCGGTATCATGAAAATCTCCAACATAAGGTAAGGAATTACCATCGCTTATAGCCTCCATCTTCTCATTACCCAATAATGTGACAGGAGAAATCTCAATTTTTGCACGGTTCCCAACTGGATCTACGAATTCATGCCAAATGTATATATCACCAACTATATCAGCACCTGTTGTGTTTATCAATGCTATTCCTCTAACCTCAACTCCTCCCTGCTCGTCTGTATACTTACTTATCTCTGGAAAAAGAGCATTCAATTTTCCATTTGGAATTACACTCCCGGAAATAAATCCCCCTATAGAACGGTCTCCATCATTCTGCGGTGCTCTAAAAAAATTTGCTCCTGTAAAAAATAATCGCATTATGCAAGGAATTTATCAGAAGTCCCTATAGACACAAATAAAGTTGCAGTCGATGTTGGTTTTAACAAAATATTTGATATGGTTAAGGTTTCAAGCGCTAAATTTTTTATATTAGTAAGACTAAATAAGGAAACTCTGCCTAGTGAGATCGTGCTCCCTCCTGCTCCACCTAACGATAAATCAAATCTTATAGGAATCCTGCCTAATCCTGTTGATTCTAAACACCAAATCTCAATAAATGAAACCTTCCCCACATCACCTTTTAAGAGGCTAAAAATTTCTAAAGAAAAAGAAAAATCATCTCTTAAATTAAATTCAAAATTTTGTACATTTTTAACATCAAAATCATTAACTAAATCTGAACTCTCATTATAGCCATCAGGAGTCTCAAATGTCTTATCAGACCCCCCAGACTGAGTTGTCTCCATAACTAATTCATTCTGGGCATCATCATTATTAAGTAAGTTTTGGACTATACGTTTAGTTATTGAAACTTTCATTTTATTTAAATTTGTATCCAACCAAATCCAATGATATTCGCTGCGTTAGAATCAGGAGTTACGTGCATAAATTGCGCTACTTTTCCTGGTGTAAGAATGAGATTTGCTCCGTTTTTTAATGAAATCCGTTGACGCGGAGGGATGGAAGCTGAAAGGTGCTCTATAGTTATATTATATACAGAATCCCAATTACACCTAAGGATAAAAATCTTACCTTCTTCTTCACCTTGGAATCCGCTAAAAATAGTAGCAGATATGGCTCCAAGATTCATGTCGACTTTATCTACAGTAAGTATATTTGAGCTATTACTTACTGTCTGAACTGAGGAAGGGCCGAGAATAACTTGACCTTTCATGCTATTTTTACCTCTAGATATCAATTGTCCTAGAAAATCATTAGTGGTGCCAGCAGCATACGTGTTATTATTAACAATATAAGCGATTCTCGAAAATAACCCTAAACTATTAATAGGTGATGTAAATTCACCATTTGATACAATCAAAGTATCATTACCAATTTGTACACCATTAGAATTAAATGATGTGGGAGCTAAAAATACTCCATCATTCAGAGTTATCCAAGGGCTAGTGAATCCCAAGGTCTTATACTTAAATCTTAAAGTAAAAACAGGCCCAGCAGGAATCTTAAAGATTCCATATCCTTTTTCTATTGAAAAAAGGAGCGGCATCTCATAATACTGAGGGAGAACGGTTGATTTTGCTTCAACAATTATTGAATCTGAATTAGGGACTATTGTAATATCTCCTGAAGTGGGGAGAAAGGAGCTATAATCTTCTATCTCAAGATTTAATATTCCCGAGGAAATAGTGGAACTTAATATCCTTCGATATTTACCATCATTAAAATACAGCCTCCAGCCATCAAACGAACCATCAACAAAAGAAGAAATATCATTCATTATTCCACCAAAAACAGAACTAATCTCTATTTTGTTCAAAAACAAATTAGATTGCCAAAATCCATCTGGAGATTTAACCCCCCAACTAAATTTGATAAAATTCTCTCCTCCTGTTTGAATAAGTACGCTATCGTATCTTATCCATTCAATTCCAGAGACAGGATTCGATGATTGTAAAATTAATTCTGACTCATCACTAGAGATGGAATATAAAGAACTATATCTTTGATCTGTAATAGTTAAATTAGTACCATTAGTTGATACATTTGCTAATAAAAAATGAACACCATCCGCTAAGACAAAAGAATCTGGCGCAAGGAACACAAGAAAACTATCATAAGAATAAATTTGTTTATTTTCGTTGGGTATAAACGCCCCTGGTGTGAAAGCTCCAATAACGATATAATTTAAATTCGATTCAGCAACAAAAGATGCCCCTTGAATGGTAGCTGATAAATTATTGTTAACAACATTTACCACATATTCTTGTGTGTTTTGTAGGGAGTTAGGAAATTTGATTTTCAATCGATGATGTGGAAGTCCGCGTAAAACTTGTGTAAATTCAGTCCCGATTCCTGTTAATTGACCAGAAGCATCTAAAGATACAGTGCCCTTTTCTAAATTTGTTGTATTATATGTAATAATAACTTTATACGGATTTGAGTCCGTTGGGATGGTTAATATATCGTTCTTCAATGAATCTACTTCTATAATTTGAGAATTCTTATCAATAGCAAATCCAGAAGAAAGACTTAATTTATTAGGCGTTGATCCTTGGATTATTTTTAATGAATTAAAACCAATATCAGCCGTGGTTTTTACCACACCAAACTTTTTGGTGATTAATCCAAAAAGTTTCCTAAAGCCAAATTTTTCTATAAAATCTCGAAATCTATTAAGTTCTTGCTTTCCTAAGAAAAGATTCTCACTGATTTTTATACTGCTCATTTTATGAATATTGTTAAAAGTTCCGAACCAAATGGTATTTCTTGATTTCTTATCCTCGCTTCCACCTCTTCATCAGAAGAGGATAAACTTCTATTATTTAACCAAATTCTGGTGTAATCTACACCATTAATTGAAGTCTCAGTGAGAGGAGATGAAAGAGGAGTCATTTTAAGATCCCATAAACTCAAATCGCTATCGGCATTATCTCCACCTTTATTTTGGATACTAATAACCAATCTTTTTGCTCCTGATCTAAATCTTAGGTTTTGCCCAGCTAAAAGATCTGGTATGATATCTGATGTATTATCGGAAATAACATTAGTTGAATAAATTATCCCTCGAAAAAAATAATAATCTTGAGTTGAGGCTGGTGTGTAGTCAATTAAAAAATTGTCAGAAAATGAATTAATCAACAACATGTTATCCAAAAATACCTGCGCTCCATATTCATCATAACATCTTACTTTAACAGTTAACCCATGTGGATCAAGATTTGAACAAGGACCAACCTTAAACCAGAATGTTATTTCATAACTTAAACTCTCGGAGATCTTTAATTCTTTTGTTTCTAAGGCAGTTTTAGGTGGTAGAAGACAAACACGTTTTCCTGAATCGTTGATTAAAGTGGGGCCAGCGATGGGAACAACAAACTTTGTTAAATCAATAAAATCTTGAGTATTTTCACCGGTCTTATTTAATTGAATATGTCCAGTGAGACCAAAATAAAGAGGAGAATTAACATTAACAAAGATCCCGCCCCTTATGTACTCAAATAAGAATTCATCAAGAATAACATTAAATCCAATATATCTAAGGATCTCGCCATGTTGGGGATTAGTCACTATATTATCCGACCAATTTCCATCTTGACGAACTATGTCTGAAGTTGCTCTACGTCGAACTTGATCATAAATATTATGAGCCAAAAATTCTAAGTTTGCTAAAACTTCATCTCTTCTTAAGAGCATGCTCCTTTCCTTCAAAAAATCACCTAATAAAATCTCATCTTTATCTAAATTAACAACCACCTTATCCATTAAAGAAATTAACAAAGAATTAAAATAAGCCTCAGTCTTAAAAAATGCTATAAAATCATCATCGTCAAATTGCGCATCATCAGATCTAGTAATAAAAGAAGGTATTATCCCAAATTTATAGAGCTTATTCATTAAATTTAACCAAACTCTATTAAAATACTCATCAGTCCATCCTAAATCCTTAAAAATAGTTCCTTCAAAATCACAAACTTGAAGATATTGCATAGAAAAAATACCGGCCACTGTAAGATTATCTAATGTCAATAATCCTGTGTTATCACTTCCTTCTCTCGTGTAGCGAAACTCTATAATCAAGTCATTCTTAAAAGGAAGTGTGCCTAGTGGCTGAATCTCGTTTTGCAAATTATTCAATGTCAAAGAATACCATTCGCCATATTTTACACCATCCATGGCAAATCTAAATTCTTTTTTAAAGAAACGATCAACAGTTTCACCTGTTATATTTTCAATCAGATTTGTTATAGATTGAAGCCCGCGAAGAGGAGTCATGTAAGTTACTACAAAACTCTCTCCGATATTATCTAAGGATTTATTTATTATCATAATCCGGATAATACATTGGAAATAAAACTAAAATCAGCTACAGTTGGATAATAAATTGGATTCAAAGTCCCACTGCCATTGGAGATAATGGTTCCATCCATATCCAACATTAAAAATCCTCTTACCCTCGGTAATCTAGATAAATCAGTTGATAAATCTTGATTAGGATAAAAAAATTGATCAGGAACATACATCACCCCCTCTGTTGTTTTTACAATTTGTAATAAATCATCCCATTCTATCTTTTTCCCTGGTGTCCAGGTTCTATAATCTATATATTTATTTATCCTAATTTGCAAATTTTTTCTAATTTGATCTGGATTGTAATTATTATTTAATTGAACCCTAAAGGAAATATCCAATGGTTCAAAAATCACATTCACTAACTCAACACCAACATAAGGCAACCCATTAGGAACAGATTCAGCTAAAGAAAACCAGGGTGTCACTTGTTGGAGAAGTAAGTCCAATTCTGCGGGCGCTAAATCTTGACCCGTCACTAACAATACACCTAATTTTATTTTACCATTACCATTATCGCCATAATTAAAAACTCGCAATATATCTGGGCGAAATTTTAACATGACCTGCTTTAAATAATCTAAAGTAGGGCGAGCTAATAAATTTATTGCTCCCTGTATTCTCTGTCTAAAGTCATCATCTTCTTCTTGTTCTCTGCCACCTAATGCTTGATATTCATTTATTACATATTTATGCCCCACGGGTATAGGATTCACATTTATAATCGTCAAAGGTTCCATTAATGTGTCAGTCCCAACGGAAGCGGAAGAAACTCTTACATAAATAAACCCGTCTGGCCCAATTATACTCAAATCGTTAAGATTCCAAATTATCCCATTTGAACCAGAAAATTTATGAACCCCAGGTATATATTGCGTACCTGGGGCGCCAACCAATCGAAGATATGTTGAGCTACCAGCTGCACTAAAACGAGGGGAAATACCAAATTCGTTGGCTATATTGTCTAAATATGGACCATGAGCAGTACTTGGGTAAAAATGAGATTGTGCCAAGGCAATATCTTTTAAAGCCTTTTGCGCCAATTTAGCAGACGCATAAGCAATCCCATTTAATACTGATCCGTCAGATACTTTTGTGACTTTGTCAGTACGACTCAAAAGAATTTTAACCCAAAGTCCCTTCAAGGACTCAATACTTGGTGGTTTGATCAACATTATTTTCTTGTAGAATTTATGGAGCTATTTATCGTTTCTGCTAATCTAGTGGAAACATCAAATAATAATCTTACATCTGCTCCATTCTGGGAATAATCTCTGACCTTAAAATTGATAAGACTGTCATCACTTGAAAATACTGTGTAGAGTTCTCTAACTAAAGTTGAAAGGCCAATCACATTAGTTGATGTCCCGATAAACAATGATCTACCAAATTGCTTAAATTCTGGAATGTCTCCTTTTTGTAGATTCGATAAAATCTCAACAGATTGATAAGCAGTCTCATTATATCCAAGAACCACTAGATCATCATTCTCAAACTTTATCCTCCTTTGAATATCCTTACCTAATATTCTTTCACCTGCGATTATATCAACAACAGATTTTATGCTATAATTTCTAGAAGAAATGTTAAATCCTAAGATAAGACTGTTCCCGCCTGTTAAATCATAATCCAACTCAGAAAGATCGTTTCTTTGAGCCATATCAACCCAATCATTATCATAGTCTGGATTGTTTTGAACATCAAAGGCTACATCCTCTAAGGTTTGATTCTGAGTTAACACGCTTGGTAATTCCAAAGTTGAACTAAAGTAAAGATTATTCTTTGATGAGCGAAGAAATTTAGGTGTCTTGATAATTCTCAATAATTCATTTCTTAAATCATCTAAATAATCAGTTATTTCCCAATCTAAAAAAGTAGAAAAAATAAAATTGTTAGAAGCAATTCCGTTAGAAATTAAATCAGAATATTCTATCAACTTTTTTAGATTGTCATTATTGTATCCGTTCAATTGGTCGGTGTTTCCTGAGAAAAAATTATTGATCTCTGGTAAATTATATTTATTGAAGTCTGAAAAGAGATCTAAATAAATCAACAACCATCCTGAGCTAAGACCAATTTTAGCTCCGTATTCATCTAAAGATTGCTCATCGAATAATACCATTCTTATTTCTTTAACTGTCCTCTAAAATGTTGTAATCTTAGCTCTGTTTGTTCTTATGCTTTTGTAATTGTTTATCAAACTTCCAAGTCCTTTATTGATAACATCTGAACTGAGAAGGCTGATTAAACTTGTTGAATTATTAGCTCTTATCAGATAAGCAGGAGCAATCGCCTTAAAAACAGCAGAATAATGCCATATCATATTATTCCCCTCATCCATTGAAAAAGTCAAATTCTTAAACTCTACTAAATATTGAGAGTTTAATGCTAAATTATAGTAAAATAATCTTACTGGTCTTCCTTTATCATCTGTAGACTGGGATGTCTCGCAAATTCTTTCTAATAATTTAATCGTTCCATATCCAGTCTTTACAGATGTATTATATACAGGCGCATCATATCCATTGCCTGTGGTTCTTCCACTTAAAGCATTAAAACTATAAGCACCATTATTCGATAGTATTCTTAATTTTCTCCCAAAAGAACCACGAATTGAAATATCAAATGGCACAAACGTCGTGTTATATAAAGACACCACTCCTGCTGCGCTTTTTTTGACAGAATTTATTGTTGGCCTGGGCTCTTGAATTTGACTCGGCATAACAGGGAAAACGAGGCTGTCGAGAATTTTATTGTCAGAATCAGTAAGATCTAAACCTAACGCATAATACTCAAAGTCATTTGGAAATTGGCTATGTAAAGCTGCTTGCCCAATTTGGGCAGACAGATTCCTTAGGTCCTTATTTATCCTTTCTGTAGACATGTCAATTCCAATTAATCGTTAACCCGCCTGTATTTGTAGATATACCTGTTCTGAACCAAGAATCTATTATTACAGCTAAAGCCTGCGCGCACTCACTTCCAGAGTTACCATTTAACCCTATCGGGAAAACTGAATCTAACACGATTGGTACAGGAGGAGGAACGCTCGCCCATCCTACCATACCTGTACCTAAAATTACAGCAAATTGACTAAAAGCTGATTTGAAGATCATATTTCCATTAGGTGAGTCTGGATTCATCGCCATTAAGGCAGATTTAAAAACTGACTTTGCTTGTTCCACTGTAGTTGATGCGGGGACAATAGATTGAGTGTAGACTAAGATAGCTTGTGCCCAATTTTCTGCACTTTGTTGTTGGTTCGAGGGAAATCCGATAAATATTGGAGAATCCTTATCTAAAATCTTAACCAACTCTTGTTTTAAGATCGATTGTATAAGTGGCATTCTAATCAAGCCTTATTTTTTGACTTAAAATCTCCTGTATCTCTGTTTTTAAAGTGTTAAACTGCACTGAATTTATCGGAATCCCTGATGGTCCCAAGGGGGTGGGGACTGTTATGGCTACAATAAGGTCTATCAATTTATCAATCTTCTCTTTCAATTTATCTCCCAAAACCGCTGGTTCTGATGCAGACATACTGCCTAAATTGATTTTATTGTCATCTAAATGTAAGATTGACCCATTTCCAGAATTCTTAGAGCTTATCACCCAGCCATCATTCTTCGAATAAGAAAGATGCGACAGAACATTTAGCTGCTCATCAACAATTTCTATATCAACCTTCTCATTTGTCCCCAAACGAATCTGATTGTCAGCGAAGATCTTCGCTTCCCCCTTTACGTAAAGATCAAATTTGGCAGACTTATCGGGATTGGTGATATCCATCCTTAAACTGCCTTTTGAATCCTCAGTTGAGGAAACTGACAGGGACATCTCTGCGGATTGCGCCTTCGCATTAAAATCCACCAAATTTCCATTGGTTTCGGTCTTCAAGAATCTGAATTGAGCTTCCTCTTGGTGAGGTGATACATTACCTTTTGACTCAAAGACTTCTGTCACCACTGGTAAGTTATGTTTAGGTATCTTCTGCCACAAGACAGCACTTCCTCTTTCTGATGAGAGTTTAGGGAATTCTATAAGTTGAATTGCTCCCTTACTTATGAAAACATTATTCCAAGTCGATCCAAATTCATCCCGAATCATTACTGTCTGGGTGCGGAAACATTGAAGAATAAAATCTCCTCTGTCTTTATCTTCAGGAATGCTTATATAAGCAACTCCAATCTGATTTAATCCGGTAGTCGATCCCTGTGTTCCCAATGATTTTCTTTCAAGATCCATTGAAAATCAATTAAAAGCACCATTATCAGCATTATCCATTTGAAGTCTCCTCAAGAAGAAATCAAAAACATCGCGGTCAACCTTGAAATCCTTGGTCCCAGCTAATCCACCTTCCTTTTCTTGCATATTTATCAGCGTGAAATAACTGACTTTCTTTCTCGCTCCATTTATCTCTAATTCCACTCCTTCCACATATTTTTCTTTAAGTCCTCTCGATACAGAGATCTGAGTTACGCGATCAGTAGATCCTTCATTAACATTCGCTGAATTAGAAACGCTTTCTACATAAAAAATCTCACCTGTTCCTTGATGTCTTATCATATTCCCTCGCTTAATTCTCCTATCTCCTTTCATAATAATGGTCCCTTTTCTTGAAAAAGGAAGATAAGCGTTAGACTGAATAACAAAAGCCAAGTCCTGATATGCTTGATCCACAAGAAAATCTAAATTTTTTTGATGTTTAGAACCTCTTATTCCATTGTAATCTATATAATTACTAACAATCTGAAATGGTTTGGACCCCCAGATCTTTGCATATTCTTCAAAAAAAATCGCAGGAAAATAAGTTAAAGAAAGAGATTCATCATCACCAAAAAAATTCCCACGAGGAATTATCCGATACCAAGAAAAAACACTCTCGTCACTCCAAGATAAATCTTCCCTATAAATATCTTCCTGATATATATCTATTGCTAACTCAGCATTGCTTTTTATCGACTCTCGATTAAATGGTGGCTTCCTCACCATAAAATAATACTGATTCCCATAAGTGTCTCCGTAAAATTCAACAAATGGCTCATGAACCACTTTACCGTCTATATAAGACTTTAAGCTACCTTGGTCGGAAATTATTGAGGAATCAACGATCCTTCTGTTTTGAATCTTTGGATCTATAACTAATTTAACTATCTGCCAAATTCCTTCAACTAAAGTCTTTTCTAAAACTTCCGTTGGTGTTTTATCTCCTGTTACTTTAGCATAATCATAACGGAAAGTACGATCATCACCATAATTAACAAATAATTCATCATTGCAAATTTCTATATTTGATAACAAATTAAACACAAACCTTATGGAAAAATCTATTGTTCTATCAACTTGAGAATTAAAAAAATTCAAATCACCATTCACCAACCTCCTTATGGCCTTACCATCCCCTCCTCCTTGTATCCCCCCTGTTATCCCGGCTATATCAGTGGGAAAAAAATACTGACCATCTTCCAAGAGGAGTTTCATGAGATCTCTCCCAGCTATTTGAATACTTACATCTCCAGATGTTGAGTCTTTAGATTGACTGTTCGTATCAACTAGTCCAATCATATCAAAGATTTGTTTCTTCTTCTTACCACCACTAATCAATTTGATTGGATCTAAACCTAATGATTCTAAATTTAAGCTGCCAATTTCCTCGTCTCTCTTTAATTTCTCTGACTCTAAGGTCTCGAATTTGATAAAAACAACATCATTAGATTGAATAATGTTGTGAAAAAGCATCAATCTTTCAGAAAACAAATCTTTTCCTGAATCTGCTCTTAGATAATTAGAAGAATTAGTTCTTGCTGTAATGTTTCTCACACCCCTATAAGCATATTGATCTAATCCCTCAGAGCTCAATCTCCATTTATGAAGAGCCTTGTTTATCTCTCCTGTTATGGGGCTTAATGAAAAATTAAAATTTCCGCCGTTTTTTCCAACATTGGTGGTAACACTTTGGATAAATGGAGTGACATTTATCAATTTACCATCATTTGATGAATCTCCAAGAGCCTTACACCAAACCCAAACAGTAAATTCATTAACAAATCTAAAGGTTTTTCCTTTATCGTGCTCTATATTATCTAAATTAACTGGTGAATAATCTGTATCTCCGATAATCTCTCTAATTCTATCATCTATGAAACAATCAAAACTCTCATTTGGCACCACTATATTTCCAGCAGTAACAGTAACTTCCTTCAGAACACGATCCACTGGAATACGAATTAAAACCCCTGAATGGACTAAAAGATCAGGGTGATTCGATAAGATATCCTCTGGATGGAATGCTGCTTTTATACGATCTTCGTTGCCCTCAAATTCCAAGAGTTTAACCAGATTAAATTGTTCATCTAATTGAATATCATTTATTTCTACAAAAGTAGAAAGACTAACGGATTCCCCGCTTTGAGCTATTTCTAAGAAACTAGCCATTTAATTTACTGATTTCGTACCATAATTCTCGGCTGTCTCAGGGTTCTTCTTGGTTTCCATCCTCTTTTGAACCTCTAGCAATTCTTTCATAACTTCTAACAATTGATTTGACCCTCTTCCTGCTCCTAAATCTTTGATTTTTACTTCGCCATTATTCTTCTCAAAATCATCCATCAACCTCATCAACCCGGTTGGGTATTCCTTAGCCTGTTGAATGAATAAATCTCGCTTCTCTAGGTCTCCCTTTGAATAAAGACCACTCATTCCTTTAAGAACATTATTGTCTAAAAAATCAACCGCATTCCTTTCTGCCTCATCTCTCCTCGATTTTCTTGCCTTGGCTTCATAATCGTCAAATAAGAATCTCGCTTGATCTCTTGCTACATCTAAGATCTCATCAGGTCCTTTATTACTATTTGGATGATATATCCCTCTTCCAGTTTGGATATCTTCTAATAATCTCCTTTTCTTCTCTCTATCAGATTCATCTAACAAATTATCATTTACTAGATTCTTCTTTACTAATTCCATAGCGAGGGAAGTCTGTTTCCTTTGCTCCTCCTCGCTTATCTCTTCTCCTCCTCTGTCTCTTGACGGATCTAATTTTTCTATTATAGTTCTACCTAATCCATTGCTCAAAGAAGGTAGGCTCTCTTTTACAATTTCAACTCCTTTCTGGAAGCCTGATACAATAGCGGTAGTTATATCGCCAAACATCTTATTGGCTATCCCACCAACGCCTCCTTTATCATAAGCCTTCATCCAATCTGAGACTGCATTGATGGCTCCTGATCCTTTCTTAGCGAACCAATTATCAAAGTCCGCTTGCCTCTTCTCCATCTCAGAGACACCTCCTCTCTTAGCTAAAGACTCAGGGGTAATCAAATTCTTTAATTCTTCTTCAGACCCAACTTTTGAGAACAATTCAGGATTTACATCAAACTTTTGCGTCAGACTTTTGGCTTGGCTTAATCGCAATCCAAACATTTTAGATACACTGAATATCCTCTGGTCTCCACTGAAGGAATCACTAAGATCCCTCATAATTGACTCAAACTGCCCTGCTTTGAAGATCCCTTTCTCCTGATCTGTCATTATATCTAACAGAGAAGCGTCGGGGTTATTCTTCTTGATGGATCTTAAGATAAAGGCTTTCTTGAAATCATTTCCAGGATTTACTATGGACTGGTTGATTCCGCTTAATGTTTGACTTTGACGCTGATCGCCGAAGCTCCCTCCTACGGCTCCAAATGCAGCTAATAATTGAGAAGAAGAACGAGAAGAAATAGCCTCCGCTTGATTTGCTTGGAGCTCATTTAGGGAATTCTGACGCTGTAGAAGTTCATGCGTCATTGTAAAATCTCCCTTACTTATCCCATACAATCCAGACTTCTTCATAATCGACAGCATCTCTACTGTCGCATCTGTTAGGGTCTTCCCTTGTTGCCCTTCAGAACGCATAACCGTGTGGAAAGGATTCATTGATCCTAATTCCATACCAGTTCCTCGTTCAATCTGCCCTTGCTCTGCTGCTAACCGAGAGATATCACCGCGTCCGACTTGAAGAGCAATGTTCTTAGAATACTCAATCTCGTCTGCTATCTTCAACCCGGAAACAGAACCGCTCCTTACTCCCATTGCTCCAGAACGAGCTTGAGCTATCTGGAGTGTTTGTCCTTCTTGGACCATCTTCCCGATGAATCCCCCCACAGACAATACTGCACCAAAACCTAATCCTTGAACAATACCTTTAGCGAGAGAAGAAACCAAACCACCAGTGGAAGAAAAGGAACGCCCCAATAGACTCCCTCCCCTCCTCCCACCTCCGCTGCTCCCTTCATCTCCATCGTTCTCATCAACCATGGAGTTTACTCGCCTGTCGTAATCGTTTTTCTTCTCCTTCAAGGAAGCAATATGAATGTCAGCTATCCTCGCCTTGGCTTCGTTTTCAGATAATTCCTCAAAGTATTGCTCCTTGGCTTCTTCCCTGTCTTCGGTTCTAAACTTAGAACCTCCAATGGACTTTACCTTTTTCCCATATTTTACCTTAGCTTCTTCATCAGCGCGAACTTTCTCATGTCTATTAATTCGCTCTAACTGCTTTATCTCAGACTCAAGATACTTGGATCGTTCTCGAACGCTATTGGTATATTTCTCAGAATCTGCTAAGATCTCCTTGAAAGCAAGAGCAGCTTCTTTCTCTATCTTAGAGAATTTTGAAGAATCAAGACTATCAGTGGCCTTATCTATCTTCGCTGCCGAATCAGCGATCTTATCGAAAGTCTTCGCTCCCTTTTCAGCGATCTTGTCAAAAGCAGCCTCCACTTGGCCACTCTCTGCAGAGATAATGATCTTTCTTTCTGAAGCCATGTTAAGGTAACATATCAGTTTCTTCTTTACCTTTATCTGCCCTTCCGTCAAATTGAGTGATGTCCAGAGCATCAAACTCAGAATCCAGCTCACGAGGGTCAATTTTAACGATCTCCTTATCGTTTAACCCGCTGAACCCAAGGGAAGCTAAGTCATCGTTGAGTTCTTTGCTTTCCAACGATTTTTGCCACTCAATTGCCAATTTTATCTCCGTATACTCAAGAAACATATCCCAATGACTCATTTCTCGATGCTGAGATGAGCCGAACGGGACGTTATACTTCCTCCTCCACCAAAGATCTATTGGAAACCGAGAATTCCAAGTTAAGATAAATCTCTCCGGCTTGGTCAAATTCATCCTTTAATTTCCGATACTTCATCAAGATTAATATCATGAATAAACTTCATCAATTCTTCGTACCAAGGTTCAAATTGTGTCTTGTAGACTTTTATCAACTCTTTCCCTGTTACTAAATCAATATCCAAATAACTGTTAACATCTAGTTGCTTAGTTAGATCAGGAATCAAAACAGAGAAATGAGACATCGCATCTACAAGTTCAATCACAAATTTCAAAGATTTAGTCATTATAGGAGATGCAATATATTCTGCATACTTTCCATTAGTAAGGAGCATCTTCTTATTATCAATCTCAAGAATCTCCCCAACGTTAGGATACTTGATCTGATAATTCATATTAGCGATTTTTACGACTAACCCTTGGGACAAATTGAATTTTGACATTTGATTTTATTTTCACAAATTAACGTTAGTTAACAAAAAGAGGCTCCTTTTAAGAGCCTCTTCCTGATTATTCCTATCGGCTATTAATTAGGGAAAAGAATGGGCTGTAAATATTGAAAATCCATATCTCTACCACTTATCTGACTTTCCGTAATATCAAACCCCTCGCGGGTAGCAAAAGCACCGGCAATAGTTGCAAAAATCTCATATTTAGGGACAATTACACCATTGGTTTGTGTAAAATCCTTTACTTTTCTGAGAATGTCAACCTGTACTCCTTGATCTTGTAGAAGAACGGTGTCAACAAATTCATTAATTGTTTGCACTTCTCGCGGCCAAGCTCCTTGTATAACTTCTTTGTTGAAATTTACTAAGTAGAAACCACAATTCATAGTCCCGTCCCATTCTAAAGCAGGGAGTTCAGATGGTGTTAAAGCCCCTAACCCTAAGACCTTCCCTCTTCTAAGAGTCTCTGTGACTCTTATGTTTTTCATCTTACCAATCGGAACACCTCCTACCTTAACGATAGCTAAGGGGGCTGTCATAGTCTTTACTTGGGCCATTTATTTCTTTATTTAAGCTGATAAATTCACATTAAACATGAATCCTGTAACAAAGATTCTATTCACTGGCCCATTAGGTACAAATGCATAAGTCACATAAGCATCTGAACCTCTAAGGCTAACTGTTATACCGCTAAATGAGAGGATTAAATTATCATCAGTTTTTGTCGCAACCCGAAACTTCAGATAAGTTTCAACAAATGCTTTGATATCTGCTGGATCAGCTAAGTTTGCGTTGCTGCCTATGAATCTTGTACGCATATTCTCTACGATCTCCTTATTCAAGAGAAGTGCAATACGCATGGTGGAACCATCTGGGCTGGTTCCATCTTCAAAGACTCCTTGATCATTTTTCTGAAGGGTGTTCACATCTTGGTTAATAACCCACCCCATTCCACTAACAAATCTTTGGTGGATAACCCCATTCAAAAGAGCTTGATTCCTCTGGTTTAAGGATAATTCATATTCAACACCATCAAAATCTAAATTCTTGTAAGTCGCAGGTACTTGCGGTTCTTGTCCTGCGACTAATCCTAAATAAGCGGCTGCGTAATAGAGTGTTGGGTATACTTTAACCCCACCGGTCATTGTAGAATCATTACGCTTTTGACGTGAAAAGCAGAGGAATACTAATTCAGAATTAAATCCATCAGCAGCGGCAAGTGTGGATGCAAAATCAGTCCCGTCTTTTCCGCCTCCAATTATTAAGAATCTTCTAAATTCACTCTCTAATTTAATATGAGATAAAAGCTGAAAATTATAGGCATCTGCCATATCAGCTTCGTACTTATCTGAGAGAATAAATGTATAATCTAATTCCTTAATTCTCTCAAGAACATCAGTGATCCCCTGTGCATTATAGGTTTCAGTTCCGCCTGCTACAAGTTTATTACCAATACTACTGGTTAAGTCAGCAGCATTTACTGCTCCTGTACCAGTTGCCACTGAAGAAGGGTTGAGAGTGAACCAAGAATTAAAAGTTACATCACTCTTGGCCCAATTGATTAAATCAGTGATATTGTTGAATTCCAGAGATTTCAACAATAAGGTCGGCACAGTCTTATCAGCAGGGATATTATCAAATGGGACAGAATTGAAATCAGTTCCTCTAAAATTTCCACGATAAAATTCAATCGCAAACTTAGCGGTATTGCTCGTTCCTGCTACCATTCGCATACCAAATCCTCTATCAATTAAACCAGAAGAAAGATTGGTATTACCATTAGCTGCAAGACCTTCTACTCTAGGACTAATACTGAAGGTTCCACCATTAGCGCCACCCCCTGTCCAAGTGTAAGTTGCAGTTCCTTTAGTGGTAGTGCAAGCTCTTACATAAAATAATTTTTGAACACCTCTGAACCCTTGGTCTTTTGTAGGCTTAAATAACCATTTAGATATGTCCCAGAGAATCCCACCATTTACAGCTAATCTAAAATCATCAAGTGTATTAAACTCATAAATAGCGTTGGCACCATTTTCATTAACACCATCGATACCGCTATTCCAACCGAATCCAGCATTGGAGCCGGTATCAATCAATAAAACATTCCCAAAAGTAGATTGACTTGGAGGATTAGGCTCACCTCCTTTAATTTGGGAATAAACTCCAGGTTCTACGACAATCTTGCCGTTAAATGAGACTACCTTTGGCATATTTTCTTAATTAAAGATGAAACTCTTAGATAATTCAGAAGACCAACTAGCTTTAGTCTTTTTCTCTAAACGATACTTCAAGGAAACAGCCATCCTATCTACTTTATTAAACCCCTTCAAATCAGCAAAGTCAGTTGCTGAAATTAAGGATTCCGTTGGCTTCTCCTCAGGCTTGTTCGGAACGCTTTTATTGTTTGGATTCGACATCTTCTGAGTGTTAATGTTTTAATAACTGTCCTTTGTTGAATTGTTTCACACAATAAATCAGATTAAAGAACCTGAAGCATCTAAGCTATTTATTGTTTGATAACCTAAAATATCTGGAACACTATAATCATAAGTAAAAGATAAATTGAAATTCCTGTGGAATATATTAGAGGGGACAAGACTCTCATCTATATTCAAATCCGAGCCTCCAAACATGCAATTTTGAAGACCCCTTAATTCTAATTGCCCATTTAACGATAACGTTATAGATTTTAGCCAATTATATATAACCAAGACTTCATTCATATTGTCTGAAGTGATGAGAAGATTATAGGTAACTGAGGAATTAGCTGTATAGTGTTGATATCGCTTTCCCTCTGTGACATTAACTTCCGATGGTTCATATCCCTCATTCGCACCAATACCTGCTTGAATAGGAGACTCGCTCGGTAACAGGATATGGATTCTTGGTATCTCTGCTCTTTCTAAATTGTAACCAATCCCCACTGTAAGTTCTCTTGGACTTCCTTCCTTTATCAATATTGATTTAGCTTGTTCAAATAAGTTGAAATTCTGAATGGAGATTGACTCTTTAAGTTCGTTTTCTCCAAAGATATACCAAAGAAAGGTTGACTTAGGGTCAATTCTAGAATTAAAATTCTCCCGTGTAATAGAAAGAAAAATGTTAACCAATTTCCACAATTCATATTCAGCAATTTTAGCCATCTTTAACGTGCTAAAAAATCATCAACCGTATTATCCACAACCATATCCACATCCACAGCTTGAAGAGCCTTATCAGCAAATTTCCCTTGCTTTAATCCCGCATGAATAAAGGCTCCGGGATTGCTAGCAGCACCAACTCTTCGAAAAGAACCATACGAATTTTGCTTAGTCTTTTCATAATCTCCTACATTCTTCTGAATTCCTTCATAAATACTATGCTTATGTTTATATCCTGATGTCTTATTGATAACTGCCGAAGGATTCCAGCGAGACATTTGATCCAATTTATACATATTAGGGATCTTAGACTTAGATAGTCCGCCTTTATCTAATTTTTTCACTGCCTTATAGACTTCCTCGGGCATTATCTGTGAAAAGGTCTCGCTTTCTCCTAATGTTCCAGGAACACCCATTCTAAAGGGAATGGTTAAATACCAACCTCCTTTTTTGTTAAATTTTACCTTGGAGGATTTGCGGAAACCAGCTTTCATGTCGAAAGAACTTGTTCCATCCTCTAACATATTATTGAACACCCCCTTCAAAATAATCACATTAGCATACTTTCCACTGGAGAATTGCTTTAATCCTCTTACGTAAGATTGACGTGTAGAGTGAAGCCCTCTTCTTGCAGCGGCAACCCATTCCCTGTATATGGCTTTAGACACAGCACTCACTACTTCTGTGCGTAATGAATCAGAATCTTCTTTAGAAAGAGAAAATTCCTCTACAACGTCACTTATATCTAAACCAATCTTAAATCCCATCAAGTATTATCATAAACAGAATCTCCATTTATATCAGCAGGGTCTAAGGTTCTATCAGCCTTTCTTGCTATCGCATGGACTGGGAATTGAGCTAATTGATCATCGACTGGAGAATTTGGATCACAATTATTCTCCAATCCTCCTCGATTTGCTATCTGCTCCCTCGTTATATCTATCACATGATATTGAGGGTGATGCTCATATCTTAGCGATACAGACGGCGACTCAATAGATAGCTCCATATTGAGATAAAAATAGTTATCTTGAAAATAACACTTATCAGGAGCAATCTTTACTAAGGGCTCATTTGAACCGTTGAATAAATACACCTTTTTAATGCTTTTAGGTGTGTAAAATAATCTCGCAAACCAAAGCGAGCCTGTCTTTCTCTTTAGATATACAGTCTGGGAAAATGTTGAAACTTGGTCCATTATGGTTATTCGATCCATAAATGCAACCTTATCATCATTTCTTAAAGAGACAGAAATAGTCCCAGAATCCATTTCTGTCCACTTTTGTACAAATTTTGATTGTCTGTTAATGGCTTGAATAACTGCTCTTGTACTCGTCTTTTCTATAAAAATCCAACCTGTTCCTCCACAATTCTTACAATCAGAAAGAGGAGCACCATTTGCGCTATTCCTACAGGCACAATGCAGTGCCATTTCTTTAAAAACCTCATAACCCTGCGCATAGATAGCGCTGTCGAAATCTTTTTTATTCCAGTGGGCTTTAGCTTGAAGAAATTCTCTTGGAGTTTCAACAGTCACTGGTTTATTATGCCCATTCCTTTCTGCCATCAACAAGCCAAGAAATTTATTCCCTTGTACCAATCTCGCATTTCAGGAAGATTCTTTAGTAATTCATCGCTGTATTGCTTGATTCTCGCGGCATAAATCGAGCTATTAGAGGACCTTGTGGTGCTTATGCTTTGAGAAAGTCCATCCATGGATAAAGACTGGGAAGTTATCCCTGCTCCTAACAGGATATCTCCAGCTAAAGCTAACAGTTGTATTGACGCTAATTTACCCACAGCCTCTCTAAGATTCGCAGGCACTTCGTCGAAACCAGAGCAATACTCAATCCTCCAATAATTTGGTATGCTTTGAACACCAAAGAATCCTGCGTTAGGTGTTATACCTACAAACACCACAGAATTTGTATTAGGTGTATCGGAACCAGCTGGAACAATATGAATGGTCCTATATAGGAGTGTATCGTCGGTTGTGTACTTGCTGCTTACCCAAGACATCGGGAACTCGACTTGCCTTGTCGAAGCTATGAATCCAGTCAAATCAGTTACACATCTTACAGGATATGTAACTTTCATAAATCCCCAATTAAAGTAGTCCGATCTGACAAAATCCCTTGTCTCTTCTAAAATTTGACGTTCCAATTTAACCGAAAGGAATTGCTCCAATTGAGCTTGGGCAGCACGAATCTTCTCACGAATAGTATTTTGAGGAATCTCTCGGCCGTCGCGGGTACAAAGAGGAATTCCATGTAAATACTGATTTATCAATTCAGTCGGACTGAACATCAAACCAGTGTTTTTCCCATAAGAGATGCTCAAAACTATTTGAGGCATGACTATTTAGTCTTTTTATCTAAGATCATCAATTTCCCCCTCGTGGACTGACTCATATTACCCCAGTTATCTAAGATGACCTTAATCAACCCCTTTTTCGTAGAAACAGCAGGATGGATGTTGATTTTTTCCATCTTAGCTAACTCTTGCAATTCCTTGAAGTCATTAAAATTCTTCTCGAGAGTCATTTTAATGCTCTCAGGTGCCTTTTCAGGAATGCCGCCAAGGGTTTCTTCATCTTCTTCATTATCGCCGTCCTCCGTTGATTCTTCTTCCTCTTCTTCGGTTTCTTCCTCTTCTTCGGTTTCTTCCTCTTCTTCGGTTTCTTCCTCTTTGTATTTCCAACTGGGGGTATTGTTTACCAAGAGATCAGCTAGATTTGAATCCACCTTAACCTCTCCGTTTTTACCAATTCTAATTGGTTTTGGGAGATCCGGCAAGTTTATGAGCTCACCAAACATATCGGGATTTTTGTGTACTATCACTGTTTTTTCCATCTTCGTTTTGTTTTATGGTTAGTATTCACTGTCTTAAAAAAGAACAGCCCCGCGTAGGGGCTGTTCTTTCTAAGATTTCATTGTTAAGCAGCCACGCCAATGTTGATGAACCGAACCATCTTCTTTGGCGCAAACAATAATGGTGTACCATACAGAAGTACCATGAAGCGGAAAGCGGTGCTGATCATCGCTAAATCCATCTTCATCAGAGGAGCTAACTGACGGAAGGCGTGAACCTCTTCATCATTCTGGATGAGGAACGCTTGATAGGTTCCAGGCATGATGTGGTTACGATCGCGAACTTTCGTTGCCGCTGCGCCGTTATAGCCAGTCGCTAATTCCGCAGTGCTCACCTCAAATACCGGATAAAAAGTTGCAGCAGCTGCGCTGGCTGCTCCTTTGTTGGAGCGATACACGATAAAGCTCGTCGCTAAGTTAGGACCTGCAGTAGCGGTAAATTGAAGATCAACCGCGCCGCCGGTAACCACTGTAACGGCTGCTCCTAAAACAGTTAAGGCCGATTGACCAAAACGATTTTGGGCAGCAACAGCGAAGAAATAATCGCCAGCATCAGTAGATGCCCACATGCCAGAAGCATCAACAGCCACGGCAGCTGCAGGAGCGCCACCCGCAGTCGGAGCCAGAGGAGCATTAGGAGACGTTGCTCCAGTTGCAGTATTGGCTGTAGGCTTAGGATTCATAAAGGTATCATAGTTCAAGCCAATGGTCCCAAACTGGCTTTCAAAGCTCTTTACTTTTTGCCCCATGATACCAGCACTCACCTGATCCGTGTTCGGATTGATGAACTTGTTACCATAGAAATTCTTAGCAAAATCACTCAGAACCTTGGGGGGAGCAAACAACTCATTGCCTTGGCCGAATGCTTCCACGATGGACTCTGCAGCGGTCTCAACATCCTTTTCTTGTAAGGATCTTCCGCGAAGATCAACCACTGCACGAGAAGTGTAATAATCTACAGGAGTTGCGTAAGAATCGTTGTCTTGATGCTGAGCGTAAAGACCATTAAACTCTTGAGGGATTAAGCGAGAATTCCCTTGGGTTAAGGAACGATCCAGCTTACGCATCAACCATAAGGTACCATTCTTGGCCTCACGTGTGATAACGTCACCAACCATTGTATTAACCAGTGTCATAGGGTGAGTCACCGACTTGGTAACGCCCATGAACTTCACCAATTGCGCCCTACGGATGTAGGTCGAATCTTCTTCAACCGGCAATTCACCTTCAGTGATGAATCCACCCCGATCGCCACCGTAGCTATCTAATTGGTTATATTCCTCAACAGTGTTGTAGGCCGCCAATTTCGGCACCTTCTTCCAAAGGACGATATCACTCTCACGGAAAGTGATCATCTTCAAAGTGCGATCCAAGCTCTCCACCTTCAGCGGGGAACCAGACGCAGTCGTAGAATTGGTGGTTTCACGACCAGTGATCTCCCCTGCTTCCAAGGCTTTTGCCAGATCGACGATCTGGGACTCAGTGGCACCACCCTCGCCAGCCAGCGGAGTGTTGTCCTGATATTGACTAAGATTAATCCCTAAATTTTGCATTGTTTTTGATTGATTTGTTTTCTTGTTAAGTTTCTGCAATTTTTTATTTACAATTTATTCTTAGTTAGTAAGAATGACTTTATTTTCACTTTGAATGCGACGAATCACTTCACTTGTGAGAACATTGTTGATTTCAAAGTTAGAGAGAGCCTTCTCAAAAGTCGCGTCTCCGCCCATAGCTCCCTTCTCCAAGATATCTAAAATGCGCCTCTTATCTCCCTTAACGGAAAGAATCTCCTCTCCATTGCCCACTGCTTTCTCAATCTTGCCGAAATTATTTTCAACAGCCGCTGCGCTGGGGAGGGACTTCCGCCCGATTGTGTTAGCCTTCTTTAAGGAATCAATATCTTCCCTTATCCCAGAAATCAAACTGCTCAAATCACTAAGGTCTGAAAGAGCCTTTTGAAGAACCGTCCCTGTGGCTTTAGCAATTTCATTCTGCTTGAAGTCTAAATCAGATAATGCCTTTTGTAAAAAATCATCATCACTCCCTCGTCCTTTTTTGATGTTTTCTTCATCCTCATCTCCTTCATCCTCATCTCCTTCATCCTCATCAATAATCGGAGCAGTCTTCTTAGAAATCTTGCTTGCTGCTTTTTTAGCTACATCTTCCTCATAACCCTTAGAAATAAGGATCCCCTCGATATCATCCTCATCATGGCCATCTCCAATAAGTTCTTGACTAATCTCGATTGCCTTTTCTAAAGAATTGTCTTCCGACATCCCAAAGATCTCTAATGCTTTGTTAATGTCGGACTCTGTTGGTGCCTTACGCTTTGCCATTTCTGCTTGTTTTTGGATCAAAAAATTTATCTTCTTTGCTTTAGCGATATTCATATCAGGAAAACGCTCAAATATCTCAGTAAATACTTCACCTTTAGTTAACTCTTTTAGTTTTTTATCAACACTTTCTTTTTTCAATACTTCAACTCCGCCTTCTCCTCCTTTTTCTTCCTCCTCTTCTTCTGCTTCTTCCTCCTCTTCTTCACCACCACTTTTAGCGATATTTTGAGAAACTTGCTCCATGGCTTCTTGTTCAGAACTCTTAGTGGAGTCCATGGTTTTCAAAATTTCATCCGCTAAGGCAATCTTACATTTTTTTAATTCAGAATCCAAGGATTTTATCAATTCTTCTTCAGAAACCTCTTGATTCTTCTCAACTAAATCTAAATCTACTTCTCCTTTTATTATTTGAGCAAAAGTATTTGGATTCTTAGGCATATGAGTGATTGCCAAGCCTGTTATAGCTGCTTTTTTAATCACATTCTTATTAAATTTATCCCTAATAAGAGCCTTACCTTCTATGGAAAATCCTAATCTTCTTGTTTTAGATGACTTTTCTAATACTTTAGCAAGATCATAAACTTTCTTCCCCATTGGGGAATCCTTGTAAAGATCAACTTCTACGTACATTCCTTCTGGTCGCATCTCAACCTTAGAAGGTTCTCCAATAATAGTCTCTGGATTGGATTTAGCACCGTGATGCCAATTCACCACTCCTTCATTCTCAAAATAAGAAGTATCAAATCCTGCAGGATCTAGGAATTCCCCATCAGCATCTTTATCTTTAGTGGATGCAATTCCACCAAGGCGCATGATCTCATTCCCATCCTTATCTTTTGCTTTCTCTATAGAAATAGAATCAGCAAAGAATTGAAATTTCTTCTCCATTCCAAAGATTAAATAACTGTCTTAAACATAAGTCTTTGCTTTGAAAACTAACTCATTTGTGAAACGGCTTGAATTATCTAAGATTTTTCTCGACAAGATTTTTGGATTTACAGAGCTCTCTAAAGATCTAAACAAAATCTCTTCAGCTTTGTTTATTTGATTATCATCTATATCAAGTTGATTAGAGATATTAAGTCTCTTAGTTCGAGAAAGTAATTTCTTTATCGGTAATCCAACACGATAAACCACTACTTCTTGATCAGGATTCATTTCAATTCCATGAGCCCAATCGTGATGACCATCAAGAAGATAACCATCTAAACTTGTTATATATTTCCTCTCTTTCCAATTATTACTTTTCTTCTTTATCTTCTTGAGGATCTTATCATCGTTGATCTCACTTTGAGTGGGTTTCAAATCTGACAATTTTTTCTCTAATTTTTTTACCTTAGTCTTATCAGCAAAATGGATCAAAAATTCATCAATATTTTCAGGATCAATCTGAGGCATTTCTGATCTTTGAATGCCTAAATTCTTATCCATATAATCCTTGTACTTAAATTCCTTTGGTTTTAATGGCTTTTGCTTTTTTCTCTCTAACTTATTTGGAGATTCAGATTTAAGCAACGTAGGGTCTAAAAGAATCTCTATTGGACTTAATTCTCTCTTTCTCTGCAAAAGAAAATCAAATGCTTTCACGATTTCATCCTTATCAGTCATCACGATTTTGATATAGTAATTTTCACACGAGACTTACGCTCAACCTTATTCAATCTCGTCAACTTAAAAGTCTTAGACTCATCATTCCACTCGTACCCCGGAGGGATGCTCTCTAACTCACAACGACACCAAGGATGAAGAGGACCACAAACTGCCTTCCAATCCTTTGTTTTTCTCCCAATGTTTGTGCCATTCGCCAGTAACTCAGTGATATTAAAAATTATAGGCTTACTCCCAACTCCATTTGTTAAGTACAGTCTCTGGCAATGATCGCAAGCTCCTTTGTAAACCTCTTTGTAAACTCTTGCTTCTGGTCCGAACTCCCGCAAGGTAGAATGCGCCTTACCTAAATCAAATGCCTCGTGGAGAATAAAGTCAGCGACCCTATCTAAATCCCTCGCCCAGTCTTTAGTCTTATGACCTAAGTCAGAAGCCATCTGTGTTACTGTTTTTCCTTTCTTAACGGATTCTATAGCTATTGACTTGACTCTTTTTTCATAAATTAATCTTCTTTTTCTCGCACTCTCTACTGCCAAAGTGCTTATATCCTTAGTTATCCTATTCCCAAGTCCCTTGATGTCTGAATAACTCCTTTGCTTAACAGTATCAAGAGCAAACTCTTCAATCTCACTCAACGGAAGAAAATCACCCGATTCCACGAATTTCTTCAAATCAGAAAAAGTCATATCTTTTGCTTTTTCTTTTCCTAGCGCCTCAGCGAGAAGACCAAATTTGAAAGCTAAATCTACTTTTCCTTCTAATGGAAGTAAAGTAACATCTATTCCGTGAAGTCTAAGAATCTCCTTATCACTATTACTCAAGATCTTGGTTCCAACTTGTTGACCTATGAATACAATGTGTGTCCGCTCAATAATGTCAGATAACTTTTGCAAGTTATTAGGAGAAAGTTTCATTCTGGGATCTTCCTCAATTCATCGACAATTTCAGCCAAGGACTCGCCGAGAATCTTCCCGTAAGAAGCCTTAAAATCTCTCTCGTAAGCAACGATCGCCTTATAGCGGGGTAAATCCTTGCCATAATGCTTAGATTGCTTTTTAGGCAATCTTTTTGCTTTCATCGTATACTTATCAATTGATAACCTAATCCAACCCCCAAATAAGGAGAAGGAAGGATACTATTGGAAAATCCATACCCTAATTGTAATGAAATACCTAACTTTTTTTGTTGTGGCTGAATTTGAAATGTATTTACTTCTTGAGTAATGGTGTTAGGGTTTAAGTTCAATAATTTGACTTTAGTCTCATTTGGCTTAAACCAATACTTAGTCCTACCGACAGTCAATTCATATTTGTTCCTTATTTGAATAAACCTGAAAATACTATCTCTACCTGCTATTATTTGACCTTGATCCCACTCATCATTCCAACTTGAAGTATAAACAGGGTATACAAAGATTGTATCATTCTTTACAATAATATCTCCATCGGTCATTTTAGTGACAGTGTTTCCTGATGAAGATGATGAATTTGCTATTGAAATCGCTGTTGAAAGTTTACCTTCAAAATTTTTTACTATCTTTTGAAGAGCTCTCAAAGAACTATCTGTAGTTTGAAGCCTTAAAAAATCTTTCTTATTATTGAAAATTATTGCATCCTTTACTGAGAGTTCTTGATTATACTGATTTCTAGTTTTCGTGATTGTATCCTGAGAGGCTGCATATAATTCTTTATACTTTCCTGCGTTTGAGATATTATACATGATCATTTGTAAGAACAGTATTATTCCTACAAATATCAATATCTTATTAAAAATATCCTTCATCAACTAACTCGCTGGGCAATCCAACCAAAAACGAATCTCTTTTGAGAAGGATCTTTTTCTGTAATCTCTAAGTATCTTACCGCTTGTATTCCATTAAGCGCTCTAAACATAACAGATCTTCCCAATTCACCTCGCTTCAATAAGAAATTTCTAAAGCAACTAATCGTAAGATTGCCTAATCTCCCATCTACAAATAATCGTTCTTCAGAAAAAGCATTTAACCAACGCTGGAGGAATTCAGAAGCTCTCGATGGCCCCATGTTCACTCCAGTATCAATTAACTCCATACCGATCTTATTATCAAGGGCGAATATTTGATCAAACTTAGGTTCTTTAATGTATCTCTTAAGATAAATACTTTCAGCTAAAGACCTTGGCATATCTCTCATGGGTCCTAAATACCCATTATCTCTTGCAACCGCTAAAGTGATTCCATAATTTGTCTCACCTCCTTTATCAGCCGAATCATTGACATAGCCTTTTTCAAGATTTATAATTTTATCTACAACTTCTTGAAAATCTTTCATCTTGAAAATTTAAGAGTTTCATGATTAGACCAAACATTATCATAATTCATATCCCCATCAGCATATTCAGTGATAATATCAGAAGCTGTCGTGGTGATCCTTAGTATTTTCCAACCTGCATAACCCACTGGAGTCCCCAATGGAGCGTATCCTTTGTATGTAAGAGTTCCAACAATATGAATTATTGGCTCTGGTTGGTGCTCAGTTAAGGTCTTATGGATCGGATAACTATCGTGGTCTCTCGAAATCATTGTTCATTAATTTTACGCAGGTAATTGTTTAGTGATTCTACAAAAGGATTAGAATCAGATCCTTTTTCTACTCCTTTTTCACCCAATAAAGATTCTAATTCTTGATCCTCCTGACTTAATGGCGGTTCTTCCCCACCCTCTTGTTCCTCGCCTCCCATCATCCCTTGTTGGGCTGCTTGGGCGTTAATCAACTGAATAAGATTAGGATTAAGTACAGTGTCTAACGGCTTAGCGCCTTCTTGTGTTGGCTTCAGGCCTCGCATAGCTCTAACCTCACTCGTAGTTCTTGTCGTGGAAAGAAGAAGAGCATCGTATTCTGCTTGTTCTTTAGCTGACATCGAATCCAAACCTACAAATACGAACTCATAATCTGGATTGAGTTGTTGGACTACCCACTTATTTATTCTCCACTGTATAAATTTCAATAATGGATAGAGTCCTTTGTCTCTTGAGTGTTTTATACGTGCTTCATTACTCCCCTCGAACATGGACCTATCATTAGCTCCACCTTGCAAGGGAAAATTCACTTCAGCTGGATCGATTGCATAAACAGCACACGAAATTTTGATCAAGAATTCTATCCAATTGGTGAATTCCATATCCCGATTGGTGCGCTGAAGATCAATCCATTCTACTTTATCACCTTCTAAGACCGGAGTTTTCCAAGCATTATTAACCCCTCGCATAGTAGCGTTCCACTGCTGACGGAACTCTTGAAGTCTTGCGTCTCCAAAAGAACCATTGACTTTTAAAATACCCTTGGGAGCAGATCCTTGTTTGAAGAACTGCCTATTATATTCCTCCCCCCAAAGCAAAGAAGTAACTATGGAGACAAGTTCTTCTAATTCTGATATTCCATAGCCTGGATTGTAAAAATTAGTTGATGGATTCCTTAGTCCAAAACACATTTCCCAAGGATAAAATTCCGCAACTACACGATCATTGTAAATCTGAACTGTTGAAGGATAATAGCCATTAATCTTCTCCGGTATTCTTTCTACAACCACTTCTCCATCCTGATATTTCGGCGAATCATAATCTTCAGCTACCCTGCAAGTCGCTGCATCAACTGCGAAAAATTGTTTAGGCTTCCTGTCTAAGTCATAAACAACCTCAAAATTCATTTGATCAAAGGTTAGGCTGTCCCTTGTAATCTTTCTAACAAAGGCATCGAAATCATCCCCTCCCCAAGTACTGCTATCCCCACAATTACTGATAAAATCAGTTATCCTTTGGATCTCCTTTTCTTCTTCCTTATTAAGACCATCGTCTGCATTGGAACCAACGATTCTTTTCTTACGAATCTTAAATCCCACTGAAAATTCATCCTTTTGTGGTTCCGCAAAGGCAGCTACTTGATTGATTCGAGTGCGGATTATAGCATTGATTATTGGCGTTTTAGCCATAGCTCTAAGCATCCCGTAGCTTATTGCTACGTGCTTATCCTTATAGCCAAACGACGACTGGAATTGCTGAGGATCAACAATAAATGACTTCCTGTCTGGTTCGGAAGCCTTCTGCCTTTTACTCAAAGCAATTTGAGCCTTGTATATTTCTTCCGGATCAGATGAAGCAAAAGCCTTTTCTAAGGCTAATTGCTCCTTGATCACCAAGAGACTTTTCTCTTTTTCTATTGCAGCAAGTTCCTCCATTATTTTATTCTAGCAACGTATCTTGGATAATCATACCCTTCATTATCAATGGCAAAGGTCTTATCTCCAATTTTAGCTAAATAAAATTGTTCCTTCTCAGTGTCAATTGTTCTATAATTGATAAATTCCTCGTTGTTCTTAAATTCTTTCACTGGCAATTTACCAAGTAAAAGCCTTTCATCAGCATCCAATTTTACAATTTTAGCAGTATCTAGATCCGAAGGTCCAGGTTTTCTTATATGATCCTCTGAATTTGTTATGGCATTTACAATGGATTCATATTCCTCTTGAGATAATGATTTGGGATTACCATAATCTTTAGTTACCTCCTTATCGGATTCTTTGGGATCTTTCTTCTTTAGCGCTAGTATGTTACGCTTTGCGAAGTTTCTAGGACCCACTGTCACTGAATTCACTAATTCAAATCCCTGCTTGTTCAGTGCTCCAATCAACTCCTTCATTTCCTTGCTTGAAACTGTCTTTCCAGCTAGATCCTTGCTAGTGGCTACAAAGTGTGTAGCTTCTGTTCGTTCTTTCTTAGTGAGCTTAGCGAATGCTCCACCTTCTTCATGAGCGTTTACTGGAATTGGCGAAATCTTACCGTCATACGTATATGCAGCAAGTTGCTTATCATTCATATCAATATCATACTCCCTAGGCTCTTAAAAGTCACTTGGCTTACTGATTCTAAAACTATTCTCTCCCCAACCACCCGTTGGTTGTAACTTGTATCCAGCGTCTTCCAATGCTTTTTTATCCTTTTCTGCGGTCTTAACAGCTAGTGTAATTCCGATGCTTTGATCAGGATTGAATCTTACCATTGCTCTGCTGCCACCTAATGCTCTTTTTACATCTTCTGGGGAGTGTCCGAAATTACCTGTTGGCTCCTCCTTCACCTTCTTACTCAGATTCTTATCAAGAAATTTTTCTTGTACCTCACTTTTCAAAGATTGAAGAGAAGTCCCTATTTTCTCACCTTCAGGTAATTTCTTATCTAGCTTTTCCGCCAGATCAATAATTTTCATGACGGTAGGGGCATCAATATGATTACCCGCCACATCATTTATCACCGATTGATTTCTACCACTCCAAATATCTGATAATATTGCATGGCCTCTTTTATGAAGTCTAGTGGCTTCAATCATTGTTTGCGCCGCAAGCTTATTTTTATCAACTTTGGTGTCAGATTCCTTCTTGAGTTCAGCCCATTTTGTATGGAGTTCAGCTTTCTTCTCGTGTTCTTTAGCGTAATCATCATTCCCAGCTTCACGATGAAGTTTAGCAACACTTGAATGTGCTTCTGCTGCTGCCTTATGTGCTTCTGGCGTCCGGCCACTCTCACTGTGTGCTTCTTCACTTAGAGATTTAGCTCTCTGCCCTTCGCTTTCAATGGTTTTTTTAGGCCCAAAACTTCCACCACCCATCTTTGCTAGTTTAGCTTTCTCTGTCTTCAAGATTTCCTTTGCCTTATTCTTCGCGCTGACTGGAGATTTAGGATTAGCCAACAGGGATTCTTGACGCTTAATCGTAGCTTCAATCTCAGCTTTGTTATCCTTGGTGTGACTTTCGTATTCTTTCCGGGAGATATAAACTGTCCTCCTGTGACCGTTCTTGTCCATTACGGTCGTCTTGATCAGCTTGCTCAGATCCTTATGGGCCTTCTCCAGATCGTTGCTTAAATCAAAGGAAATGATTATGTCACCTTTTTGGAGTTTGCCTCCTCTCTTCAACTTATCAAGAGCTTTATCCACTTTCCTGTCGGATACTTTAGGCTTAGGTTCTTTATACTCAAAATTACCAGAAAGGCCATCGTCCTTTACATTACCCAACAAAGATAACTGCTGGACGTTATATCGGTTCTTCCCATTCAAAGAAGTGATTCTATATTTTTCACCATCGTCAGAAAACACGAAAGATTCATTTTTCTTCAATCCTGTCATCATCCCAATATGATCTGGACCTTGACCGTTGGTGTAACCAACTATGGACATGATTTTCCCGCCACTTTGAATTTCAATCCCTCTTTTATTAGGGTCTGACCACGTTTCTGTCTTTAGCTTATTTTCTGGTTCCCAATCGCCATCTTCATCACCACCGTCCAGGAGCCTACCAATTATCTCATCGGCTTCATCGGTATCTTTAACCTTCTTTTGATACTTAGAGGAATCATCCCCATCGATCATTTTAAGATCTCCTGTCTTAGAATTAAAGTTAAAATCAACACCACTGTTCGTTACTTTGAATTCGTTTGTCTTTTTATCTTGCTTCCAGGGGAGATCAATTTTTAAGTCAGAAGGATAATCGATCTTTTTCTCTTTTTCACCATCCACCTTCTCTTTCCTCTTTTCTCTTCCATTTGGAGTCAAATTACCATCTCCTGGCCTTAAATTCCTACTGTGCTTACCTTCCTTCGGAAAATCAGGATCGCCTCGCATAAAGAAATTTATAGCTGGAATAATTTTTTCACGATATGAAGGAGAAATCTCTGAATAACTCTTTAATGCTCCATCAACATCTAATTCCTCCAAAGAATTAAACATCTTTTTTAACTGAGAGTTGTGTTGTCCAACCATTCTTCCGTTTGGTCCTTTCCATCTTCTATACTCTATATCTCCCCTTATCGTACTTAAAATCCTAGAGCTCGATACCTCACCAATTTGACTGATTCCATTCACTAATCTTAAAATAGATTTTTCTTGAAATGAAAGATCAACATCCTTTTTAGAAAGAATATCCTCGGTCGTTACATTAGGGTCGAATACACCACCCTCTTCAACTAATTGATCAATCAATTCCTTAGCAGTAAGGACGTCAGCGTGTCTGCCTCGAAATTTACCATCGACATAAATTTCGTGACTAACTTTCTGACCAGAGATATTAGGCTCATTAGTACTAACTCTCCTGTAAGTGATTTGAGGTCTTTTTTTCTCAGAAATCATACGATCGTGATGTTCTGCTTCACGATCATGAACATTGGCTTCACGATCAACAATACCAACATTCCTCAAAGCCTTAGCAGCTTCACGATGCTTATTTGCAGCCTTCTCATGATCAGCAATACTATCATCATATTTAGTGTTGTTAGTTAAATTATGCGCATCTTGAGAAATTTTCCTCGCATAAATTTTATCTTCATCAGCAGAAGTCCCTTTATTGTCGCTATCTATCTTCCCTAATTTCGCTTGTTCCACCTTCAGGATTTCTTCCGCACGCTTCCTCGCACTAGCTGGGGATTTAGGATTATTGAGGAGAGCTTTCTGGCGAGCAATTGTTGCTTCAATCTCAGCTTTGTTCCCTTCTGTATGACTCTTGTATTCCTTGCGAGCTACATAAACAATCCTTCGCACGCCATTCTTATCCAAGACCACGGTCTTGATTAACTTTCCCAAATCTTTCTTAGCCTTTTCAAAGCTCTCCTCTGAAATGGTCTTATCGGTGTTGAATCCCTTAACCAAGTCAGCTTTCAAACTATTGATGTACCCCTCCTCGTACACCAATAAATCCATCTCTTCTACCGCTTTTTGAAGAGACTTCTCAGTCAAAAGAGGCATACCTTCCAACTGATTATTAACATTGGCTTTAACCAAGTCAGAGCGGAGGCTTAAATCTAAGCCAGAATTATCAAAAATATTGTTCATAATGATTGAAATAACTTTAGTTAAATTGCTTTAGTTCGCTTATTGGGACCATAATTTCCCGGAAAGACGTGATTGGTTGGTAAGATTTCTATGGGCTCTTGGGAAATACCTCCCTTACGTATATTTTTTGCCACTTCCAATGCATCTGTTAAATTAGAAATAGGCTCCCCTTGGAGAACCAATTTCTTATTGATATCGCTTATTAAACAGATACGAAATTTATCACTTCGCGTCCTTTTAACTTTCACTAAGTACATTTCTCAATGCTCTTAGACAACAGGAGGGACGTTAGAATCCTTATTTATTTTTATCTTATCCGCAAACCACTTCTTGATATTAGACCAGATATCAATGTTAACTATATCACCTACATTCTCTATATTACTTTGAAATTCTACCATGCAAAGAAACAAAGAAACCATGTAAGTCAGCCCATCTACAACTGGAATATCTTTGAAAAAAGTCACCACTACCAGGTTGGAAATAAGAATCGTTAGTGGATAAAGAATCAACTTAGAGACTGTCATGTAAAGTCTCCTAGAATTGAACTTTTCACTGCGATTCTTAGATGCCCAAACTCCAGTGATAACATCAACAAACACTAGAGCCATAGCGGCAATTATGAAAGATTGCACCGGAGCTATGAAACTAAATATACCACCCAACGCGATTGCTCCCCACTTTATCCATATACTTGTTTCACTCATCGCTTTTAATGTATCGTTGAACATCTGTTCTATTATTAAGTACATACGATTAGAACTCTTTAACTTATTTTGATTTCTGTTACAAATCTTATCCTTTCTTAGCTCCGCCTGTTAGCCAAGATAAATACTTCCTTTGATCTTCTGGAGACATCTTTCTGAAGTCTTCCGCTATCTTCTCATGCTCAGATCCCTTAGCGGCGGCTGGCTTTTTATTCTCCGATTCCTTTTTTATACCAGCTTTAGGGAATTTCTTCTCCTCTGCATCGATAATTTCTTGTGCCTTGCGCTTCGCTCCAGTGGGAGATTTAGGATTGGCTAAAAGAGATTTCTGACGAGCAATTACTGCTTGGGATTCCTCAGGAGTTTTAGTGTGAGATTCGTAAGTTGAAGATTTCTCAGATTTGTCAGCTGGCTTCTGTTCCTCTTTCTTTTTCTTAACATCTAAATCTACTTGATCGCCGGCTTTGTAGCCTTCCTTCTCATTATTTCCATTTAGAATATCAAGTGCTCTCTTCGGTATCTTATTTCCACCTTGTTTGAATTCATCAGCAAAATCTTCTGCGTCACTTTCAGAATATCCATGATCCATCAATTTCTTAATATTCCTCTGGACATCTCCACCACCTAATTCCGAAGTCTCTTTCTTCAACCGTGAAGCGTGAGTGTGTAATTCTGCACGCTTATCTGGGTCCTTCTCGCTCTTTAGAGCAGTCTCAACCTTCTTAGAAAGCTCCTCTTTCTTATCTAACAATTCCTGATGATCGGAAGACCTCTCTGGTGCTTCCTCTCCTTGTTTAGCTTGCGGTCTTTCCTTCTTGGGTTCTTCGCCTCGCTTAACCCAAACAGTGACCTTTTTACCGTTCTTATCCATCTTAGTAACCTTCACAAGTTTACTAAGATCTTTTTTCGCCTTTTCTAACTCATCAGGCTTTAATCTTGAAGCTCCATGAGCTTTTTGAATATCCTGACAGAATCTCTTAATGCTCTCATCAGAAAACACTTCGAGTTTTTCAACCTCGACAGCCTTTTGAAAAGATTCATCGGAAATAACGACACCTTCTCTTAATTGCTCGTCTTGAAAATGATTCAAAATCAATTGACGAACTTGAGATTGGCGTAAAAGGATATCTTGATAGATTTTATCTGGCATAATAAATAGTTGTGAAGATTAACAAACTGTTAACTGTACCGTTACCGTTTGTTTTGATTAGTAAAATCAAGAACGAGGGACGAATTTTGATCGCTGTTTTCCTTCTTTTATAGTCATCTTCCAATACTTAGAGAATTCACAAAGCCACATCTCTATGTTATGAAGGGTAATGTTGCAATCCCCTCTCGTCAAAATCTTAATCCCAGGAATTCCTGTTGCTGCATTCTTCAACTTCTTATTCCAACGGAAGAAATAAAAATCAGGAAAATGTTCTTCGAGATAGGACGGAGCCATCTCTTTAAGCCATCGAATTCCTTGCTCCTGCTCCTTATCCGTCTTTAATGAGGGAAATATCAAGCGGACTCCCAACGACGCACCAGGGCCAACATTTGTCCAATCATTCTCAGTCCACCTGAAGAACTTTCTGTTTGTGTATTTACTGATATAACAAAGGCTAACATAAAACTCGTGTGCAACAAATTTCGCAACACCTGGGAAAGTTAACATAAGATCTATAAGATCTTGGGGATTTTCAGACTTTACACAGATCTTATGTAATTCGTCTACTTTAGAATGAAGATGGGGGATAATTTTATTTCCATAACACCAATCCCTCTTTGCCCCAGGACAAGCGCCACTATTGGTAACATATGCATTCGTAAAGGGATTATTACCAGTTTCTCTATACATATCCAAAGCACGGCTAAAGATTTCAGAATCGTAGTCCCCAAAAGACGGAAGAAGATCACCCTTAAAAAACTCGCTCTTCCTAATAAATTCAAAAAATAATGGTTGATTAAAAAATCTAAATAAACAAATCTGCCAAATTAAATCTTTATCTGTTAAAGAATTATTCCTAATAATGTTTTCAATCTCCCAAAGAGAATGACGATCTAACTCACGATACACATTAGTATACTTGTACTCTTTTAAGATAGGATCTTCTGTCCATGGCGCTGGGGTCCTTTGAATAAATCTATTGAAATAAATCTGTTGCCTCTCATACATAGTCCTGAAGAACTCATGGAGAAAGTGTTCATTAATCTGCTCATCTTCTCTCGGCAACTTCTTCAACCAAGAAGAATTCGGATCATTCCCGTTCATAAATTGAGCCATAAGCGTATTATTTTTTACAATAAATTATCTGATCAAAGAATCCGGGATAAGGCTTACTGGGGTTAAACTTATCTAAACATGGAGCATAATGGACCAAACTAAAGTGTTCCCTCAAAATACTCATTCTCCTTTGAAAATTTGAAATGTCCTTATCTTTCGTAAAATGATACTCTAAGACTAACTTGGAACAACTTGGTAACATATAATCGTCTATTAACCCAAACTCCGCACCCTCTATATCCATCTTAACACCATCGTAAGATTGATCTCTTAAGAAAGCTCCATATTTATTCGAGAGCTTGCCGAGCGATCTCCCCATCTTATTAGGCTTGAGAGAATAGCGATAACGATCGGTCAACTTCTTTCCTGTAAAGAACTCTATCTTTTTCTCTTTACGATTTGATACTGCCGAATTTACTATTTTGTAATTTTCCAAGCCATCTGTATTCCTTTTAAGAACGCTAAAATTCTCCTTATCTGGTTCGTACCCTAAATAACCAAACGCCCCTCTCGATAAACAATACAAGGCAAAAGCGCCGATGTTAGCGCCAAGATCCAACCACAATTCCCCCTCCTCTACATTGATGCCTAATCTCTTGTGCATATAATGTTTTTGTATAAGAACCTCCTTTAAGCAATTAAAATCGGTGGTTCCTTCGCGATAAAAAACTTCCCGATCCTCGAGATTAGGAATATCAAAGATCTTTGTTGATAAATTTTCCATTAGCAAATAAGCTCAATAGCTTCGATGATTTTATGATGAATTTCAATTTTATCCTCAAGAGCATCAAGACGAATAGACTTATCCGCCAAGACATCAAAAGGCATTTTAGGATGCTTCCCTGCTATCTTATCGAAGATAGTCCTTGTCTCAAAATTCTTTGTGCCTACATTCTTGTAGACGGTGTCTGGCAGTTCCTCTTCCCACCAATTCTTTCCGCTTTTCTTAGCGCGACGTTCACTGATTCGCTTGAAATTCTGCCAAAGACTAAAGTCTAAATGTATGCTCAAAAGAATGAATCTATCTCTAAGTCCAGCTTTAATCCACTTCTCATACCACTTGGCAGAAGCTAAAATGCACTCTATAATGATCAGACTTACTCTCTCATCACTTAATGCGCCCTCTAACGTAGTCGTAATTCCATCTGATCCTAATTTTCCGTAAACAGTATCAAGACCAGTGCACTGATTCTTTCCCATCTTACCTAAGATGCAAACACCAGTTTTGCCATACACAGTGTATTTCACCTTCTCTTCATCTATGATGATCGGTTCTTCATTATTGCATCCAAGGGTATCCAAAAGCAAGCGGCTCTGGGTAGTCTTTCCAGAGCCGCCAGAGCCGTGAATCCAAACTACTAATTTCTTTTGATTCATTCTGTCTCCATAAGAATCTTTAACACGTTAATTTCAGGGAGAGTCTTAGCGAAATCTCCATTTACAATCTTCCCTGTCTTAAAATAAACAGGCTTTAATTCCTTAGGGAATTTGTTGATATTGTGCCAAAAGCGTCTATCGAAATTGTTGTTCATTAAACGGTAGTATCTCTTTTGTTCAAGGAGGGGTTTCAATGAAATAAATTCAGCAATATCATGACCGATCCAATACTTCCCTGTCTTCATCTTATGCCATTTGCAAAGACAGGTTTCAACCTCTCCCATACCAACTCCCCAAGCCTTTGATAGATTCTCTCCAAATCTATCCCAAACTGGGTAGATCTCCTTGTTGTATCTTTGATCCCTTCCGTAAAGCCAGCGTAAACCGCCCACTGGTCCGTCGTTCTTGTTGGGATTCTTATTTTCCAAATTCAAATCAAAGACCCCAAGGTTAGAATATCCCAAAGACTTCTCAAACAATTCCGCTATCTTAAAAGACGCCCATTCCCCAAACAGTGGGAAAGTCATTACAAACTTACGAAACTCTTGATTATCCCAATCCCTTATCTTTGGTGAAAAACTCCCACCTTTTTCTGCAGCCTTCAAAAAATTAACAATCCTTTCCAGGGACTTGGTCTGACTTTCAATCGAACGTGCCACTCCTCTTCGCTCATGGCTATAATGGTGGAGATGCCCTGAAAGGCGCATCTCCTTAAAGCGATTAGGGGTGAATCTTTCCTTAGTCGGAAGTCTTTTACACATCTTAATAGCACTCTCTAAGCTATAAAAAGACGTATAAACAAACACAAACCATTCTGGTTCAAATCCATATTCCTCTATGATCCCTTTTACTAAAGGATATACAGGATCCACATCTTTTGACTCAATAAGAGCACGAGACCACAATTCAAAATCACGATATTGATTATCCATCTATTGATATGCTTCTAAACTCTTTTGTTCTTCTAAGATCTGGTTCCCAATCCCAATCTTTCTCCACCTTCTTCCATTTCAAGTAGGGGTATCGCTTAGACATGTTCTCTTTTGCGATATTAGCTTGCTCTCTGCGCTTAAAATCATTGATTCCACCAGGACCGTTGATCTTGCCAAAGTCAACTCCGTAAATCTCATTTCTTGCCACGTAAAAGCCCTTGTCAACAATATTGAAGAAGGTATCGAAATCCTCAAAACATTGATTATAGATGTGTTGAGGATAAGGAAAGAGAAAATCCGTATCAATTATGTAAGAACTCTGGAATCGTTTATTCAATATCCATCGAATTTTTGGATCCCCCCACATCTCATTACCATACTGGAGGGAGACTCCTTTAATCTCTTTATTCTCTCTTAATAAACTTAGACTCTCCGAAATCAAAGGATCTAAGAAATTTTCTGTTCTAAATTTCCGATCTAAAGTTTTTCCACCCTTTTTTAAGGCAGACATATTCCTAACTCTCACATTTGTTAAATCATCGTCCATCTTAAAGACGAACTTGATACCTTGGGAAAGACAATAATCCTGGATGAAAGCCTTAGCGTAACAAAGACCAAGATCATTTTCATCTAATTGGACCAGTTCGTCCTCGCGAAACACCTTCCGATAATCATCGTATTGATTAGGCTCAACGAATACCTTATATGGATACTGAGAGTGCTTTACAAAGGAATGCGCACCCTCTTTAAGAAGATTAACGCGACTCCGACTGGGAATCGCAATAAGAAAGTCCTCGCTAATCATTTTATCCAAGTTGTAATCCCGGTTGGATTCGAACCAACGACCACCAGCTTAGAAGGCAGGTGCTCTATCCAACTGAGCTACGGGATCAAGAATCTTACAAGTAGTATATCTCATTGAGTTCTCTCCTCCCACTGACCTTAGCATCATTAAAATCATCAATGTCACAATAAGTGACCCAATGGAATTCTCGATTGTAAACTATCTCCACACAATACTTCATCTTTTGTCTAACTTTTGTAATGAAAAAAAGAGATTGAAGCAAGACCTTCAAAACTGGAATTCGGTTTAGCCGCCGCTCCTTTTGTGGTTTCCCGCCTCAATCTCAATATTCCTTACAAGTGGTGTATTCGTTGCGTCTATCCATCCACTGGCTTTCAGCACGATAACCTCGCAGGTATCAAAGCATGACCGTCGTCTACTTCTGAGTGGATCTCAATTACCTAATCCTTGTAAGGTTTATTTTTCCTAACTGTCATTCCGGGGACTCGAGTGTCTTATCTCTGTTTCTCTCCCTCCGATGTGTTTACAGATTGCAATTAGGAAAAATAAAATTTACCACAGTGTAGCTATACAACAATTCGCTACTCCGTCAAAAAATTTCGGTCACATGAGTGCGTGCATTACGCGGCTATTACTCAATGCTCCTACTCTGCGCTGTCTCAGAATCGCCATTTAAACGATCCACTGTGGTAAAATAATTTCAAAGAACTTCAGTGCTCGGAGAGGGATTCGAACCCTCACAGCCCTTACAGGCTAAGGGATTTTAAGTCCCTCGTGTCTACCATTTCACCACCCAAGCTCGATTAAAATAACGTTAGTTGATAAATTCAACTAGATAGTTTTTTAAACAGAACTATTTGAGATTCTTATATAATTAGTTTGTAGTAAATTATTCCCCTCCAATGGATTAAATAATGCAAACGACTTCGATTTATTTTTCAATACCTTTTTATCGACAGCTAAATTTAGCTCATCATGGCTTTGCGTTACGTTTATTCTAGGTGCGTTTATCCTTGTGCCTATAAAATTATATCTATCCCACCACCCAATATGAGATAGATTAACTTGACCTAATGTATAAAGTAAGGCAGGCATAGGTTGATATCCATTCCAATATATGTTATCTAAATTTATTGAACTTTTGCTCGGCATGTTCACATATATAGATGCTTTACGAACTCTATGCTCAACGTGAAATCCAGAAATATCAAATGATTTTACAACAGGATTCCCTGCTGTTTTTGTTTCATCACCATCCATTGTGGCGCTTAAAAATAAATCATAATCTGCTGATTCTCCCTCTGAACTGCAATTTATCAATTTAACTCCATTAGAATTTAATATAGTGAATGATGCTAAAGTGGCGTTGTTACAATAAACATGACACTGTTCAAGGATACTATTATTACACTGACTATTTATTCCATTTGCACCATACCAATCGCCTTGCCTAAGGACTATACCGTTTTTCCTTGGGTGTATAACTCTAACACAACTAATCTTAGACAGCAAACAAAACCGAAGATCAATTGCCGCTTCGGTTTGAGACACTAAATCACAATTTTCTATAATATTTCCTAAACTACCGCTGAAATTAATAGCTCTTTTCCCGCCCGTAATTGTTGAAAAATCTTTCACAATATATCTGCAGCTAGTAAGTTGCATAGCCTCCGTCATATTATTGACCACATTAGAGAATCCATTTGAATTAGATCCCAATGTTAAACTACTCCCCTTACCATCTATTATCAATAATCGCCGCAAAGGTAATATAATATCTCCATTACTATGGTATTTAGTGGAACTTGAAAACTCTACATTAGTAATATCAGTCGCTAAATTACTGAAAAAGACACCAACATCAACTCCAGCGGGAACCACTATTGAAGACATAATAAATAATTTATTGTTAGATTTATTTTGTAGACTTGGTTGGACTTGAACCAACGACCCTCTGGATATAAGCCAGGTGCTCTAACCGACTGAGCTACAAGTCCAATTTATCTTAATATAATCGCTCCCTCTGTCTTTTCTTCTTTCTTTTAAACCTTACTTGGTCTAACACTTCCGAGTGAAGTCTTTCAGCCATATACCAATCCGGTTGTCGCTTAGTTACCCAGTGATACCAATGACCACTTCTATTTACTATCTTCAATCTTTGAATAGCCTGTAAAAAAGATGCGTATCCCCAGTGCTTATTAACTGTCTTCACTCCAATGGCCCTTGCGCCATGCTCGCAAAGATCAAACATCTCTACGAGAAATTCGTAGGCTTTTAATGTGGTTGACTCAGTCATTCCTTTAGTAAAGGTATTCACTGTGAAGGAGTGTTGCGTGTCTTTCATCTTCAAGCTGACTTGCTAAGAGAGCTATCTTTCCTGCTTCTTCTCTGCTAACGAATTTATCAGTGCTTGTGAGGAAACCTTCCTCAATTTCTTCTCTCTTCAAATTCTCATTTACTCCTCTCAACATGAATAACAAGGTATAACAATTATGATGACGTCTCCCGGTAACAACATAACCGCTCTCAATGTTACTGGGTTGATGCACATATCCTTTATTCCCGTCCTTAACCCAAATTGCGGAACAAAGAATGTATTCTTTTTGGTTTTCCATATCTTTATCTTGTTCTACCTTAGAAAAGAAAAAGGGTGAATTAACTCCACCCTCTCTCCTCTTTTTCTTCTTCTGCTCACTTCCCCCAGCCGGTTCCCTTCTTGGCTGCTCCGCTCTTCACAGCAGCAACCGCGTTGTCTTTCCCCATCGCGGTGCACATCACGGTCTTCTTGTCCTTCTTCGACACTCCCTTTGCAAAGTAGCGTCCCTTGCTGTTGATGTCGATAACGACGTTGATCATGGGCTCTTTCGTCTTGGAGCGAACATTGTAAGCCATCACTTCATTTGCCATTTGTCTGTTTGTTTTTTAGTTAGACGTTTGTATTACACATAAAACGTTAGTTTCTTAAGAACGTTCGATTAAATTTAAGATTCGTTTCGCTACGTGACCACAGAGGATCGTTGAATTCTTAGCTCCTCCAGTGGCTGAAAAGAGTTTGTCTCCGTGTTTTTGAACGAATCCCAAAGACCCCTTTTTCAAATAGGGACGCCAGCCTTCATTCACCATCTTAATCTTAGAGAAACTTAATCCAAAAGTAGCATCATTAAAATGATCTAACAGTCTTGTCGATGCTTTTTCTAAACGAGGATCATCCCCTCCGCGTGGATTCTTAACCGTGCAACCGTCTCCAAAGACCACTTTATTCCCTAAATCAAGCAGGAGACTTTGCCGGTAGGGTGCCCATTCTTTTACTGTAGATTGTTCGATCTTGTAATCGATATCTAATGTCGCCCCCCAAACCGCATCTAAACCAACCATACTTACTCCTCTCTGAAGAGCAAGTATCTTAGTTGTCCAAACACCAGCGGCAACTACAATCGCTTTCTTGGCAAAGACGGAACCCAATTCGCCATTCGATTCTTCAAATTCAACCGTACCTTGGAGAATTTGATTCACTTTTCCTTGTATAAAGTCTTTTAGAAGTAACTGAGAACAATCCACTCTCTTAAAATCGTCTTCCCGTTCCTTAGTGATATTGAAGATCTTCATCTCATGGATACCACCAGTCATTTCTTCCAACAGATCCATCCCCTCGTTGGCTTCTTGTTGAATGACTTTATTGATCCAACCGTCTTTCCAGACACCAAAGGAACACTTGGAAGCTGCCATTGGTTCCTTATTATCTATACATACCACATCAAGCCCATTCTTTTGAAGGTATCGTGTTACCATAGACCCAAAAAGACCAGCACCGATAACAACTACGTCTGTTTTCATTGAGTTGAAACTTCTAAATGCATGTTGTTAAACACCCTAACCTTTTCCCCTTTCAAAAGGGATCCACTTTTCGATCCTTTTACAGACCATTTGACCACCCCCTCATCGGGAATTTTATCTATCAAATCAAAAACATCTTCCCAACTGATGTAAGATCCAGGGACAACAAAGATTCTGTTATTAATTGTTATTCTCTTTAGAGCCATTTACCTTTGTTGTCACGATTGAATTTCTCCTGCATCTTCCTCCTCCCTTTTGTAACCTTAGCGTTACGATGCTTACTCCTCCGCTTATTCGGAGGGACCCATCGCCTACCTGCATTTAGACCTGGATTCATTGTTATAGTTCTTTAGGCGCAACTGGTAAGTCTTGCCAATGCGTAACTTCCACAACTCCGATGCCTAATGCTCGCCATTCGTTCTAATCGCAAGTACTTGTGAAATATCCTAAGGTAACGAATCGATGATTTGTGCAAATCAAAACATCCTGTAATTCTTCAGGAAGACGATCTGATACAGAAATCCAATTATCATCTAAACTCATTTCCGCAATGTTAATTCTAAGCAAAACGTAAGCCAAGCTAATTCCATGTAATACAATCCTTCGTTAAAATCTTCGCGATCATAGCCAAGATTGAGAGAAGGTAATAAAGCAATTGCCCAAGAGCAATTGGGCTTAATTTTGCTTATGTCAACTAAATTCAAACGAACTCTCATTTGTTTGCTTTCTTTTTTACCTTCCCTTTAACCTTCAGCCCTCTCTCTAATGATTCTGGGTTCACTGATTTCACCTCTATCAAATCGGTTCCCAACAAAACCTCGAGTTTAGCCAAAAGTTCAAGGTCAAATTTATCTCCTTTATCACAAAGAATTCTAGAGATTCTATGCCCCATCTCAAAGACATTCTTTTCGTGCTCTATTCTATGGCACCAATTCTCTAACAACCTTAATCTTTCTAAGATGTTATTGATCAATTCTCTATCAGTTTTCTTTTTCATTCTCCCAAATTTGAATTAATCTTTTGGAATCTTCTGAGAGGCCCTTCTCGTAACTAAGCAAAAGAGGCATAAAAATCTTCCCCTCCTTGAATTTTTCTACAAATCTACCGAATTGTTCTTGTTGTTGTTTTGTTAGCTGGTTAAATGAGCGTTGGAAGATAACGTCCTTTAGGTCCGAACTTAACTCATTTTCAATATCACTAAACAAACCGCCATAAATCTCGCTTAACAATGAGTAAATTGGTTCTTGCATATTTTCTTGATTTTCCATCGAAGTAATAAACGTTAGTTTTTCATTATTTAGTTTTTTCCCAGAAGGTTAGAAAGAAAAAGGGATAAAACCCCTACCCCTTTAGTAGTAATAGATTCCCATTGGTTGGCAAGGGTGAAAAAGGTGGGACCCCAAACCCGTCAAAACACCTTCTTGCCTGAGAGGACGTTAAAAACGTTGTCTCGAAAGATTTAAAACGTTGTCTCGGAAATAAGAGAGATTAGCTCTCGTTGAATCCTTTTACCTACCTGTGATTGATCCAGGAGATTTGTATCCAAGTAGGTGGCCTTATCTGCGTATGAGCGCATACGAGCGAAGAGCGAACGAAATCCTCGCAGCTTCCCAGCCAGATTTTCTTGCGTCTTAGCACTGATAATGATCTCTTCTGGGGGAAGGTTTCGCTTCGCGCCTCTCCGTTGCCTTAATCGCTGGAAATTGCTTTCTTCAGAAACATCAAGTAATACCAGCCAAAGATAAATATCAGGACGCCTGATAAATTCTATCCAAGTTCCTGTAGCCATAATCCCTTCTATTACTACAACATCTGAAATCTCTAGTGCTTTTTCAAAAGATCGCTGGATCTGAAATTTAGAATTGAGTGTATCAGTTCCTCCGCAAGCAGTGTGTCCAAATATCCCCAGATTTGAACTAACAAAATTCATTTGGGTAAAAAAACACTTCTTCCCCTCATCTATCCATTCGTGAACTTTCCTCTCTCCGCCTGCATTTGCTTTGAAGAAATCATGGACAAGAGCAGCGTTAGATGTTTTTCCCACACTGTTTCCACCGATAAACCAGATAACTAATTTCATTCCCACTTGTTGGGTTTCCGTCCGTTGGTGAAGAACCAGCCGAAGCGGCGGTTGAACCACGCCTCAAAGCGGAGCAGGTGGTGGAGTATGTGCCTCATTTCCGTTTTGCGTTTTTGCGTTCAATGGCCCGGCGTTGTTTCCTATTT
>WBZN01000150.1_pt1 | contig 96206 bp, 83 predicted proteins | sample 5204281 | NCBI WGS metagenome assembly WBZN01 (sample SAMN12344347, study PRJNA552823) | activated sludge metagenome | biome: Activated sludge suspended growth; feature: Nitrification reactor; material: Wastewater; isolation source: activated sludge from nitrification reactor of wastewater... | reverse complement strand
CCTTGAAGGTCAGGAGGTATCGCGTGGTGTTCCGGGCGGCATCGAAGAAGGCCCGCGCGCCCGTGGCGTAATTGACGGTGTGGTCCTGGTCCCCCGCGATGAGCAGGAGCGGTGCGCGCAGGTCGGCAAGACCGCTCTCACCCCAGGCTTTGAGCGAGCCGCCCGCGGGCGCGAGGGCGACCACGGCACGCACATGGTCGACGCGCACTCGAGCCTCCCCGGCGCCACCCCGCAGGTACGGCAACATCAATCCACCGGGCACCTTCGCCGGCCCTCCCTGCGGGTCCAGCGAGGCGCCCCCCGCGGTGAGCACGCCATAACCGCCCATCGAGTAGCCGATGAGCGCCGTGCGGGAGGGGTCGATGTGCAGGTCCGCAGCAAGGTCCGACTGCAGCCGGGCCGCGACGAAACCGATGTCCAGGGGCCGGCGCAGCAGCACGGCCGCGAACTTCGTGCGATCGGTGATGGCGGGGTCTTCGTGCCGGATGGCCGCCACCACATAGCCCTTGGAGGCCAGGTTCTCGGTGAGCCAACTCATCGCCACGGTCGCGTTGGAGTAGCCGTGCGAAACGATGACCAGTGGGAACGACCCTGGCATCACCGGCGCATCGCGACGCGCCACCCCCGGGATCTCGAAGCGGGCCGGCGGCGCCGGCGGCTCGCTCGGCAGCTCGGCCGAATAGAGGATGCCGCGTGCGCCGCGCGTGCGCCGGCGACCGGTCGGCGTTGCTGGGTACCACACATCCACCTGCAGCAGCCGGTCGCGCAGCGCGAAGCTGCCATCGGCCTGCGGCGCGAGCACGTCGGGCTGCCGGGACTGCACGAGGCGCAGCGTCTTCACACCCACGGCAAGGGCGCCGGGAGGCGCGAGCTCCGGCGCATCGACGCCGAAGCGGCTGGGAGCATCCGCTGCAAAGGCCGTCAGTGGGACGGCAACCCCTGCCAGGACGGGCGCCGCGAGCAAGCCCGCCAGGACATGCGCGGCCCCGTGGCAGCGGGCCTTCATGCGGGCAACTCCAGTTTCAGGCTCACCGGGCAATGGTCGCTGCCCATGACATCCGGGTGGATGTCGGCGGCCTTCACGGCCGCTCTCAGCGGCGCCGACACCAGGAAGTAGTCGATCCTCCAGCCGATGTTGCGGGCCCGCGAATTGGCGAAATGACTCCACCACGTGTAGTGGCCATTGCCCTGCTTGAACAGGCGGAAGGTGTCGATGAAGCCGGCATCGACGAAGTTCTGGAAGCCCTCGCGCTCCTCGTCGGTGAACCCCTTCTTGCCGCGGTTGGCCTTGGGGTTGGCAAGATCCAGCTCGGTGTGCGCGACGTTGAGATCGCCGCAGAACACCACCGGCTTTTTCTTCTCCAGCGAGCGGAGGTACGCCAGGAAGGCCGGATCCCAGTGGCGATGGCGCAGCGTGAGGCGACCGAGGTCATCCTTGGCATTGGGCGTGTAGACCGTGACGAGGAAGAACGCCGGGTACTCGGCGGTGATGACCCGCCCTTCCGCCGCGCTGTCGCCGAACGCATCATCGTTGCAGCGGTACTTCAGTTCGATGTCGGCGGGAATGCCGTTGGTCACGGCCAGGGGCTTGTGCTTGCTGAAGATCGCGGTGCCCGAATATCCCTTCTTCACCGCGGAGTTCCAGTACTCCTCGTAGTCGGGCAGGTCCACCTCCACCTGGCCGCGCTCGGCCTTGGTCTCCTGCAGGCAGAGGATGTCCGGGTCATGCGCCTTGAGGAAGGACTGGAAGGTTCCCTTCTTCAGCACGGCGCGGATGCCGTTCACGTTCCAGCAGTACAGTTTCATCGATGGGCTGCCTCTGTCGACTGATGCGCAAGTTCATGCGCGGGCACCAGCGGATGATGCTCGCGCAGCGCCTTCAGGATGATGGATGTCGAGGTGACCGCGAGCGCGCAGAACTTGGACACCACGGCGTCCAGGTGGGTGACATCGACCACGGCGATCTCGAGCATCCAGGTATCCTCTCCGGTGATGTTGTAGGCCGTCACGACCTCGGGCGTCTTCGCAATGATGCGTTCGATGCGGCCCGACTCGCAGCGGCCCACGCGCATGATGGCGCGGATGCCGTAGCCAAGGGCGCGAGCATCCACCACCGTATGATGACGGCGAATGATGCCCGAGGATTGCAGCCGGTGCAGGCGCTCGCGCACTGCCGGCTGGGACAGGTGGATGCGGCGCGCGAGTTCCGCGACGCTGATGCGGGCGTCCGCCTGCAGCTCGGCGAGGATGCGACCGTCCAGGAGGTCGAGTTCGGTTTCCACGGTTTTCGCAAGCCTCCCCACTGCATTACCTAAGAATCGACGGCCGCCGCAAAAATATACCACCGAAGCGGCATGGCATAGACGCTTCGGCGTTCGCTACAGTAAGGCCATGAGCAGTACCGCCGCCGCCTTGCCGTTTCGCTCCCGGCTCTCGCCGCTGGTGCTCGGCTGCCTCGCGGCCACCTGGCTCATCTGGGGCTCCACCTACCTCGTCATCCGCTTCGCGCTGCAAGGCTTCGCGCCGTACTTCCTCATGGCCACACGTTTCATCGCCGCGGGCGGTGTGCTGCTGGCGTGGCAGGTCTCGCGCGGCGCCCGCCTGCCCGCGGCTCGCGAGTGGCGCAATGCCCTGCTCATCGGCACGCTGATGCTGGGCGGCGGCATGGGCAACACGGCCTTCGCCGAGCAGACCATCGCCTCTGGCCTCGTGGTCGCGTTCATCGCCGTGACCCCGCTGCTGCTGGTGCTGTTCAACGCTGCGTTCGGCGTCTATCCGCGCCGCGGCGATTTGTTGGCCGTGGGCGTCGGGCTCATCGGCGTGCTGATGCTGACGCGCGGCTCGGGCATGCACGCATCGCCCATTGGCCTGGCGGCCATCGCGGCTGCCACCACCTGTTGGTCGCTCGGCAGCGTGCTCAGCCAGCGCGGCTTTGCGCTCGCACCGGGCGCCACGGGTTTTGCCAGCGAGATGCTGTGCGGTGGCCTCGTGCTGCTGGTCGTGTCGGCGATCGCGGGAGAGTCGTGGTCGCTCCCCGTGGCGCCGGGTCCCTGGCTGTCCTGGCTGTACCTCGTGACGGCCGGGTCGCTCCTGGCCTTCAATGCCTACATGGTGCTGCTGGCGCGCACCTCCACCAGCATCGCCTCCAGCTACACGCTGGTGAACCCGCTGGTCGCGCTGCTGCTGGGCGTGACGCTCGGACACGAGACGGTCACCCCATGGGAGTGGTCCTCCGTGGGAGTGGTCATGCTGGGCGTGGCGCTGCTGTTCGCCTCGCGGCGCTAGCGGCCCTCACCCCATCTTCGAATGCACCGTGCGCCCGCCCACCACGGTGCGCATCACCTGGATGTCCTTCAGCTTGAACGGGTCCACCGTGTGCGGATCCTTGTCCAGCACGACGAAGTCGGCCAGCTTGCCCGCGGTGATCGAGCCCTTGTCCTTCTCTTCGTAGGAGGCATAGGCGCCGTTGATCGTGCCCACGTGCAGCGCCTGCTCGACACTGATGCGCTGCTCCAGTCCCCAGGGGTGCCCGGTATAGTCGGTGCGCGTGACCATGCTCTGCAGCGCCATCATCGGATCGAACGGGCCTGGCGTGTAATCGCTCGCCCCCGGCACGCGGATGCCGGCATCGAGGAAGGACTTGTGCGCGAACATCCAGCGCACTTTCTCCTCGCCATAGTTCTTCCACTTCTCGCCGTGGTAGTACACATAGGTCCAGAACGGCGTGGGGATGGTATTGCTGGCCTTGATGCGCTGGATGAGCGAGGGGTTGATGAGCGTGCAATGCTCGATGCGGTGGCGCTGGTCGGCGCGCGGCCAGAGCTTCGCCACGCGCTCGTAGGCATTGAGCACGTAGTCGATGGTGACATCGCCATTGGCGTGGATGCCGATCTGCCAGCCGTGGCGATGCGCCTCCTCCACTGCCTCGTGGATCTGCTTCTGGTCCATGGTGAGGATGCCGTAATCGTTCGGCTTGCCCACGTACGGCGTGCTCATGCGCATGGTGCGTTCGGAGGCCGAGCCATCGGCGACGAACTTCACCGCGCCGATGCGCACGTGATCATTGCCCAGGCCCGAATACACGCCCGCCTCTTTCAGGCTCTGGTAGGGACTGCCGCCCCTGGCGATGCGTCCCATGTCGGATACGCCGCTGGGCATGATGGTCGCCCGGTGCAGCAGTTCGCCCGCCGCGAACGCATCCTGGTAGGCGCGGATCTTGGCGCTGTCGGCAAAGGCATCGTGCACGCTGGTGAGCCCCACCTGGGTGAGGAGCTTCGAGGCGTAGGCCATGGCCGCCCGGCTGCGCTCGCGCATCTGCTCGGCGGTGAAGCTGTCCTGGGGGCCTGCGGCCTCGATGCGATTGCGGGCATTCTCCGCGACCTCGCCCTGCAGATCGCCGTTGGCTTCACGGAAGAAGCGTCCGTCGGAGGGATCCTGCGTGTCACGCGTGACGCCGGCGATCTCGAAGGCCTTGCTGTTGTACCAGGTGGTGTGGCCACCGCGATGACCCACGCCCACGGGGTGATCCGGCACGGCGGCATCGAGGTCCTGGCGCGTGAGCGGCCGGCCATCCTTCAGCTTGGTGTCATCGAACTTGAAGCCGCGGACCCAGTGTCCGGGCGGGGTCTGCGCGGCGTGCTTGCGCAAGGCCTCCTGGATCGCAGGGATGGTGGGCAGGTCGCAATTGACGTCGTACAACTCCTCCTGCAAGCCCGGATGGCAATGCGCGTCGATGAAGCCGGGCGTCACCGTCATGCCGGCCGCATCGATCACCTGCGTGCCGCTGCCGACGAGCGCGCGGATGGTCGCATCGTCGCCGATGGCGATGAAGCGGCCATGCTTCACGGCGAAGGCCTGGGCCCGCGGGAGTGAGGGATCGATGGTGAGTACATTGCCATTGACCAGCACGAGGTCGGCCTTCACGGCGGAACGGCTGACCGAGTCTCCGCCGGCGCGGCCGGCCGCGCCGGCCAGGGGCGCAGCGGCGAGTGCGGGAGCGCCGAGCAGCGCGAGGAATTCACGGCGGTTGGTTCGCGACATGCAATGCTCCTATTGGTCGTTGCGGATCGGGGAGTAGCCCACGGGCACCCACTCGTAGCCCTGCCCCGAGGGGCGGATATGGCCGATGCCGGGGAAGCTGAGGTGTGCGCCCGCCAGCAGGAAACGATCCTTCGCCGCCTGCGCGAACAGCGCCTTGCGCGAGGCCAGCGCCTTGGCATTGTCGGTGTCGAACTGCACGACCACGTCGGGCCGCGCGAACTGCACCACGCCGAAGTGGATCACGTCGCCCGTCACCACGAGCTTCTTGCCGCGCGACTCCACGATGTAACTGCTGTGTCCCGGTGTATGTCCGGTGGCCATGGCGGTGATGCCCGGAACGATGACACTGTTGGGCTCGAAGGGCTGCCAGTGACCGAGTGCCTTGTACACGGCGAAGGTCTTCTGCGCGAGCTGGAAGGTGTCCTTGCCGTCGGCCGGCGCCTTGGCCATCTGCGCGGCATCCAGCCAGTAGTCACTCTCGGTCCGGCTCGGCGAGATGATCGCGTTCGGGAACACCGCCTTGCCCTCATCGGTGAGCAACCCACCCTGGTGATCGGCGTGCAGATGGGTGAGCAGGATGCGCTCCACCTGCGAAGGGTCGTAACCGGAGGCCTTCAGGTTCTGCACCACCAGGCCCAACGTGGGCCCGAAGTTGTGGGCCGTACCGGTGTCGATGAGCACCAGGTGTCCGCCGATGTTCAAGAGGAAGGCATTCACCGAGGTCTGGACCTTGCCGGTCGCGGGCAGGAACGCGCGCGACAGGCCGCGCTCGACTTCCTGCGGCGTCGCATTCTTCATGAGCGAGGTGTCCAGGTCGATGTAGCCGTCGTACAGCGCGGTTACCTCGATGTCCCCGACCATCATCCGGTACCAGCCCGGGACCTGGGACTTGAGCGGTGGCGTCGCGCCTTGCGCGACCGCCGCGAGGCAGAGCAATCCCAGGGTCGCGAGACCCTTCTCAAACAGTCGAGGTATGGACAAGGTCACAGGCAATCCCTCCAGTGGTTCGATTGTTCTTGTGGGGTTGACACCCCTTGGCTCGCGAGCATCATACCGGCAGAACGACGCACACCGCACGAGGGAAACGAACCGACCAGTCGCGCCGGCCGGTGCCGGCAAGGGAGACGAGGTGTTCAAGAAGATCCTGCTGGGCCTCGTGGGGCTCATCGTGACGCTCGCGGTCATCGGCATGCTGCTGCCGCGGCAATCCCATGTCGAACGCAGCATCGTGATCCAGCGCCCGCCGGGCCTCGTGTTCAACGCGGTCAATTCATTCGCGCTGTTCCCCCGATGGTCGCCCTGGCAGCACCTCGACCCCGGCATGAAGCAGGTGGCGAGCGGACCCCAGGCCGGAGTGGGCGCCACGCTCCAGTGGTCGGGCAATGACAAGATCGGCACGGGGCGCCAGGTCATCACCGCCTCGGTCCCCAACGAAATGGTGGCCAGCGACATCACTTTCGGGGGAATGGGTACTTCGAAGGCTGTCTTTCACCTGCAGCCACAAGACCAGGCGACGCTGGTGCGCTGGACGCTCGACAGCGACATGGGCGCAGGGCCCGTGGGTCGTTATTTCGGGCTGTTCATGGACAAGATGGTGGGCAAGGACTACCAGCGCGGCCTCGAGCAACTCAAGGCCTTGCTCGAGACGATGCCGGATGAGCCTGTCGGCGGGCCCGCGACATGAGGCACGAGGAAGCAGTCAGTTGGTTTCCGACGGAACCAGTTCCTGGTCACCCGGATACCGAACCGAGTAATAGTGTCTGATGGTCTCCATCTTTCGTGGCGTGCCCGGCAGCCGCCAGAGATAGACCCCCTGCAGGCCGTCGAGATCCTTGATGGTCGGCGGCGTTGCTCCCTCGAGCACTTCGACGCGAATGTCGGCGTTGCGCGGCACCGGTATGCGGTCGACGATTTCGATTGGAAACGCGCTGGCGTGGAAACTGGTCACCTCATAGCGCCGCTTGCGTTGATTCACCTGCTGCCTGCTCAGGATCCCACGGTCCCCGGACTCCTCCCGCTCGTCGCGGACGGCAATGCGCACGCGTTGATCCACCCCGAAAGGAAGCCGCACGTCATCGCCGGGCAGAACCAGGGGCAGGCCAGCCACCCCGATGAAGGCATCGTCGCGATACAACTGCACCTGCCCCGCATCGATGGGAACATCACCCTTGTAGGTGATTTTCGCCTCCAGAAAAGCCGTTGGCGAGGCAGCCATGTTCGCGCGCGAGACCAGATCCACGTCCAGTTCGTCATCACCGATCGGGTACAGATGTGATTCCCGGTCCGGCATCACGGTTGCTTGCCCCGGGATTCGATAGTCGGCAACGAAATCGGTGGCATAGACTTCAGCCATTGCGACCTTCTGCAACTCAGCCTTGAGCACTTCCAGCTGGTCATCCAGCTGGCGCAGCTGCACCCGGGCATTCCGGATACGCGTGCGCGCGGCTGAATCACTGGCTCCTACGCCTGCGACGAGGGCGCCCAACTCGGCACTCGGCAATCGCTGTGTACTCGTCGTCTTCTCCGCCACCGAAGCGACCAACTTGAGTTGGGTCTGTGCAGCGGCGATTTCGTCCTCGACAGCGGACTTCTGGTCACCAACCGCAAGCAGCTTCCTGTTCAGGGTACGCTCGTTCTCGTTGACCGCCTCGTCCAGGGTCGCGTGCTGCACCTCGACGCCGCCCAGTCGCACGTTCTGCGCACGAGCCGTCAATCGCAGCGATGCCGGGTTGAGCCCACCCGGCAAGTTGCGAACGATCAGCCGTTGATCTCCGGCAGGCACGTCCAGCGTTCCGGTCCGGGTCACGATGGCGCTGTCGCGGTACACGGTAACCTTGGTGATCGGGAGGCTGGCAACGATGTCCGCCGGACGGACCGCGCCGCTGGCGAGCAGCGCAAAGGCCAAACCCGCAAGGATTGCGCCCCTGGACATTCTTCGTGACATCACCCGCCCTCCCTGGTCATCGAATATTGACCGCAAAACACCGGCGAGTTCGAGAATGCCAGAAGGTGAGCCCCAATCCCACTGTGTCGACGGCCCTCAGCCGCTTCAGGTCCTGCGTTCACGGCCCTGGTATCGCGCCTCGCGCCCCAGCACCTGCCGCACTTCGTGAAGGACCGCCTCGGCAGGCAGATGATCGAGAATGAACCGGCTGACGTAGGCGGCACCGATGCTCGCGCCGCGCGCCTCCCTGCCTTCTGGCATGCGCGCCTGGACACAGCCCCCGAAGTCGGCCGGGTCACCCTGCAGGCAGGAAATCTCCCCGGGGGCGCAACGGGCATCGCCGGTCGCGGCGATGACGCCCCGGTAGCGCGCCGGAAAGCTGCGCTCGCCCCTCGCCGGTGTCGAGGCCAGCAGGATCACTCCCGCTGCCACCGCATTCGACACCGCATTGGCCAGCACGTCGCGATCCTGTGACAATCCGAGGCTCATGTGGAGAAGCCTCGCGCCGCCTTGCACAGCCCAGTGAATCGCGGCGGCCACGGCTGCCGCACTAGCCTTGCCCCGAGCATCCAGTACCTGGGCCACCAGCAAGCGCGGCGCAGCACCTCCCGAGGTGAGCACCCGCGCGATGCGCGTGCCATGACCGAGCGCATCGGCATCAGCCGAGCCCTCGTGAACCCGGCCCTGCACATCGACCTGGCAGCGCGCATGCACCACGACGTCGGTGGCATCCATGCCGCTGTCGAGCAGGGCCACGCACCAGGACGCGGGATTCATGCCGGTCGGATGGCTCATGCTCCCCGGGGGTCGAGCACGGCATCTCCTCGCCGCACGGCGCCGTCGCGCAGCTCGTACCAGGCATCGGCACGCGGCACCAGGGAGGGCGCATGGGTGATGACCAGCCGCGTGACCTCCGCGAAATGCTCATCGATCAGCGCATGCAACTCCGCCACGGCGGGTGCATCGAGATTGCTCGTGGCCTCATCGAGCACCAGCACCGCGGGCCGCGCCAGCAAGGCCCGGGCGATCGCGATGCGCTGCCGCTGGCCGGTGGACAGCCCCGCACCGCCCGCGCCCAGTTCGGTCGAATAACCACCGGGCAGGCCGGCGGCGAACCGGTCGACGCCGGCGCGGCGCGCCGCCGCCAGGACGGCCTCGTCCGGGGCGTCGAAGTGTCCGTATCGCAGGTTGTGCAACAGGCTGCCGCGAAACAGCAGCGGCTCGGTCTCCAGCACGATGATGGAGCGGCGCAGCGCCTTGAGCGAGAACTCCGCGAGCGGACGGCCGTCCAGCCGGACGGCTCCGGCCTGTACCTGCGCAAACCCGCGAAGCAGGTCGATGAGCGAGGACTTGCCCACGCCCGAGGCGCCGCTCAGCACGATCTTGGCTCCGCCAAGGATCTCCCAGTCTAGGTCCTGGAACAAGGGCGCGCTGGCCCCTTCGGGTGTGAAACGCACGGCCTCGAAGCGGATGGCCGGCGCCCCCGGTATCGCGGCATGACCGTCGCGCGCGGGCGATGCGCTCCCCCCGCCCACACCGGGCCTCGCGCCGGCATCCAGCAACTCGCGCACCCGCAACAGGCTCACCGCCGCACGCTGCCAGGCCAGGTACAGGTTCATGAGGGACAGCGCGGAGCCGCTGCCGCGGCTGAAATAGGCCGTGAAGGCCACCAGCGTTCCCACGGTGAGCCGGTTCTGGATCACCTGCCAGCCCCCCACCAGGAACACCGCCGCCGTGGTCAGGTGCGACAGCAACGTGGAGCCCGCGCCAACGCCATAGGACAGGAGTTGCTGCGAGAGGATGCGGGACAGGAAGCCCTCGTTGAGGCGCGCGAGGCGCTGCTGCTCGAATTCCTCGGCGACGGCGCCCTGCACCCCCTTCGCCGAGCCCAGGGTCTCGACCAGGAACTGCGTGATGCGCCCTGACTGCTCGCGCACTGCGTGCGTGGTGCTCGACAGGCGCCTGCGGGACAGGTGACGCAACAGCAGTTGCAAGGGCACCGCCCCCACCGCGACCAGGCACAGCAGCGGGCTCAGGCGCAGCATGATCACGGCCGTGGCGATGAGCATCAGCAGCGCATTGACCACCGCGAGCACCGAATCCGTGGAGAAGCGCTGCACCTCGGAGACATCGCCATCCAGCCGCGCGACCAGGTCGCCCACGGGCCGCGCGCGGAAGAAGGCCGGCGGCAGCGTGAGCAGGTGCGCGTAGATGCTCTCGCGCAGATCGAACAGGATCCGGCCGGAGAGCTTCAGGTACAGCGCGCGATTCAACCCGCCGAGCAACGCCCCCGCCAGCGCGAGCCCGACGATGGCCGCGCACAGCAGCGCGAGCCGGTCGAAGCGCCGTCCGATCAGGCCCTCATCGATGATCAGCTTGGAAAGGTACGGCTGTGCGGTGGCCAGAGCGGAGATCAGGCTCGCGAGCAGCAGCACCGCGAGCAGGCCCGCCAGCCGTGGCCGCAGGAACGGCCACAGCCAGCGCAGGTGATCGATCAGCCGGGATTCACCGCCGGACGACACGCAGCGTCGAGATCGATTGGTCCGGACACCCGGGGAGCTTGAGCATGGCGCGCTCCTTCAGGGTGTCGGGATCGTAGAAGCCGATGTCGCACATGGTGCCGCCGATGAACACTTCGCTCCCATCCGTGGCAAGGTTGACCGTGTAGAACGTATGCGCGAGGTCCACGCGGTTGGCGAGCACATGCTTGTCGGTGTCGATCTTGGTGAGCTGGGTGTAGACGCCGAAGGCCTCGCCCTTGCGCGGGCTCACCACGGTGGAGAAGATCAGCGCCGCCGTGTCCTCGAAGTCGTTGAAGGCGAGATCCCCATTGGTGAGGTTCAGCGTCATCAGCGCCGTCTTCTGCACCGCATCCTTGCCGGTTCCCTTCGGGGCGTACACCGGCGTCGAGAAGCTGCCCGTCGGCTCGGTGACCGGCCAGAAGGCCAGCATGTCGGGAATGCCGTAGTCGGGCCGGTTCCAGTCACGCACACCGCGCTCGCTGATCTTCGCACCGGTTGCGAGGTCGTACTCGTAGAGGTTGAAGCCCACCGCATAGAAGCTCTTGTTGTCGGCCTTGGTGAGGATCAGGTGCACGCGCCGCGGCGCGGGAAACTGGCGCACCGGCTGCGCCGCAAGGCCCGCCGAGGTGTCGTAGATCGAGAAACGCGGCTCCTGGACCTTGTACTCGTCCAGCTCGTGGATCGTCGGCAGCTCGTAAACGATGAGCTGCTTGCCATCGGGTGTGACGTTCAGCGCGAAGAAGGACTTCACGTGCTCCTTGCCCGAGGAGAGCTCGGCGCGGAACACCTGCTGGCCCGTGGCCAGGTCGATGCCGGCGATGCTTTCCATGCGGTTGACCAGCACGTAGGCCATCTTGCCGTCCGACGAGGTGGCGATGGAGCCCACCCAGCCGTGCGTATCGGGGATGCGGATGTCCTGCTGCACGCGCCGCGCGGCCGCGTCGATCACGAACAGATGATCGGGCTTCGCGCCCGTCAGGATGTAATCGCGCGCGGCGGGCATCCGCGCGGCGGGCATCCGCGCGGCGGGCTTCGGCGGGGCGCTCTGGCAGGCGGCGAGGCCCAGCAGCATCGCGCACAGGATCAAGGGACGGCTCATGAACATCACTCCTTGCCGCTCGTTCACTTCTTCGGGAACACGGCGTCGAGATTGCGCCAGTCGGTCTGCGCCGATGGGCTTCCCGCATCCCAGTCCGGATACGTGCTCATGGTGTCGGGCACCTGCGCCGGCCACCAGCAGGGATCCGAGCAGCCATACAGGTCCGCTTCCATCGGCTGGCACAACGAGGCCACGCCGCCGAACGGGTCGACCTCCCAGCCAGGATCGAAGGTGGTGGCGCAGCCGGCGACACTCTCCATGGCCACGACTTCCTTGACCTGCCCTTGGGTCGCGGCCTCGAGCAACAGCTCGGCCTTGCGATTGGTGGGTTTGAAGCCAGTCATGTGAGGGCCCTCCGGGGTTCGATATGGGTGCTGAAGAAGTCAGGATTATGGGACAGGATGTCGGTGTAGACGCGCACGCCGAAATCCACCCAGCGACGCAGCAGGTCGCAGTAGTGATAGGTGCGGTGATGCGGATCGCCGTAGCGGGTGTAGGACTCGTGATAGCAGCCGCCCGCGCACAGGTTGCGGATGCGGCAGGTGGCGCAGTGCGTGCCTTCGCGATCGGCCGCCTTCTCGAGGAAGGCGCCCAGCGCAGCCTTGTCGATGCCCTGCTCCACCGTGCCGAAGGTCGGCAGACCTGAGCCCGTGAAGCGGTGACAGAGATTGAGCCCGCCGGACTTGTCCACCGCCAGCAGGCCCACGCCAGCGCCACAGGGCAGCGCCTTGCGCCGGCCCTCGTGCAGGTCGGTCATGAGCTGGTGCAGGTTGGAAAAGCCGGTGCTGCGGCCGGCGATGGCCTCGCGGCGATAGACCTCGCCCAGGCGCTCGAACGCAGCGTGCACCTCGTTGAGTTGCTCGTTGGTCAGGCCATGTCCTGCATCTTCCGCGGCCGTCACCGGTGCGTAGCCCACCTCGTGGAAACCGAAGTCGCCGCGCAGATGCTCGTGGATCTGCTCCACTTCCACCGTGCCGCGGGTCAGCGTCACGCGTGCACCGACGGGGCGTGAGCGATAGCGCTCCAGCAGCAGGCGAACCTTGCGCGCCACCACCTCGTAGGTGCCGCGGCCGCCGACGGTGCGGCGATTGCGGTCGTGGATGGCCTTCGGTCCGTCCATGCTCACCGAGATGCCGAAGCGGTGCTCATCGAAGAAGCGGATGGTCTCCTCGTCGAGCAGTGTCGCATTGGTGGTGAGGGAGAAATCCACGTGCTTGTGCTGTTCCCCGCCGCGGCGGCTGGCATAGTCCACGACCTGCCGGATCAGCGGCAGGTTGGTCAGCGGCTCGCCGCCGAAGAACACGATGCCGACGCGATCGCGCTCGGCCGCCTGTTCGAGCAGCAGGTCCACGCTCCTCGAGGCCGTGGCGAGGTCCATGCGCTCACCGCGCGCAGGGATGGCCAGGTCTTCCTTGTAGCAATAGGTGCAGCCCAGGTTGCAGCCGGTGTTGACGTTGAGCACCAGCGTCGAGAGCGGATAGGCCTCCACCTTCACGCGCTGCGGATTGAGCGGTGCGTGCCGGTCGGGGGACTGCAGGATCTCGAGCTGCTCCAGCCGCTGCAGGAACTCCTCCACCTCGGCACGTGCGAAGCGCTGTGCCAGGGAGCCCGCGAGCCCCTCGCGATCCACTTCGCCCGCACGTTCGGACAGCTCGACCACCGCACGTCCCAGCTCATCCAGCTCGAACAACGCCGTGGTCGGCACGTGCAGCAGCATGGCGCGCCCGTCGAAGCGCACCACGTGACCGTTGGACCTGTTGAACCTCATCGGCATGTGAAGCGTCTCGCCTCGAAGATCAGTAAATGGGCGGCGTGTTCCAGCGCTGCACGGTGACGATCAGGTGGGCATCGCACTTCACGGGCTGCCCGTCCTGTTTCAGGTTCGCCACCACCGTCAGGTCGCCCGCATTGTTGCTGGCAAACTTGCGCTGCGGATTGGGTCCGGCACCTGCCGGCATGAATCGACCGCCCGCTTCCATGGTGCCGGCGAACTTGACATCCTCCGCCTTCACCGCCTCCTCGTTGCGCGGGGTCACGGCCCACTCGACGGGCAGCGGACCCAGGGCCAGCGGCGTCTTCACGGCTGATCCGGCGCGCGGGTCGAGGAAACCAAAGGCCTCGAATTGCGCGGGCACGGCCGGGGTCTTGCCGCCACCGACGCGCGCGATGGCATAGGCAGGTGACACCTGCAGCCGGTCGACGCGATCGTAGACCACGGCAAGATTCGGCGCCTTGGTCTTGCCCACGCTCACCGCGCGAGCGCCGATGGCGGCCTTCGCATCCACGCTCACCGACAGGCGCAGCAAGTCCGGCGTGTGGTGCAGCACCTTCACCTTGACTCCCGGTCCGAACGAGGGCGCACCGGAGAGCTTGCGGCCCGCCACGAAGACTTCCTGTGTCGCGCCCGCCTTGAGCGCGCGCGGCGACACCTCGAACACTGCGGCGGGGCCATCGGCCCGCTCGGCGATGACATCCCCACCTTCTTCCGCGTGCTGCGCCTGGAACCAGCGGCCGCTGATGCGCCGGCCATCCTCCGACACCGCATAGACCTCGCGGCTCGTGCCTTCCGGAGATTCGATGGTGCCGCGCCACTCGTAGCCCGTGTACACGCGCACCGAGGAGGTCATCTCCAGGGGTTTGCCATCCGCCAGCGTGAGCGCGTAATGCGCCTCGTAGGTGTCGGGCCCGGTGGACTTGACGCTGAGTGTTCCGAACCCATCGCCATGCCCCGGCGTATGACCGCGCACCAGCCACTGTCCCTCGAGGTTCGCGTGCGGACGGTCCTTCCAGGCACGCCAGTCGGCGCTGTCCAGCGGGAACATCGCACCGAGCTTGGCCGGCAACACCGTCGTGGCGATCTGCCACCAGTAGCGGTCGCGTCCCGAAGCCTGGTATTCGAGGGAGGGAAATTGCCCCACGTGCATGTTCATGTGCTTGAGCCACTCATCGGCATCGCGGCGCTGGAGCGCGACGCGCGCGAGACTGTGGCAGCGGCCGCACATCGCCGGCAGGTCCTCACCGAGCTGCAGGTCCTGCGCATTCGGGCGACGCTCGAGTGCGAAACGCCCTGCAGCGGATTCAGACGGCGCGAGACCTTGCGTGTCCGACAGGTACTGGATGATGAGGTCGCGCGACTCATCGGGCAGATTGAGGCCCTGCACGTGCTGCATGCGGAAGATGGTCATGAGCCAGCCTTCCGGCGTCTTGCGGATGTCGCTCAGGCGATGGAAGTGACCGCTGCCCTCTTCGAGGTGGCAGCCGGAACAGTAGTTGCGAACGCTCGCGATCCGATCCGCGGGTGCATCCGCCGCGCCTGCGGCCACCGGCAGCAACACCGACCCCATCAGCGCTGCGAACGCCAGAAGGCCGCTGGCCCGGGACGAAGACGCCATGATCTGTCGAACACTGACCGATTGATTCACATCGAACTCCTCATCGTCACGCCATGCCCCGCCAGCCATCGCACGGCATTATAGACGTCCGCCGGCGCCCTGCCCAGTCGCCGGGCCAACCCGTCGGCATCCTCGCCTTGGCTCTTCATGCCATCGAGCAAGGCCGCCAGCTCGACATCCCCATGACGCCACAGGCCGCGGGGGAACGAAGGCGTCACCAGCACGCGCCGCAGCTCGATGCGCGGGCCGGCCAGCACCGGCCGCCAGTCGATGCCCATCGCTGCGGAAGGCAATGCGTCGCGTTGCCCGGCCCGTTCGTATCCGCAGGCGGTGGGCTGCCACGAAGCCTGTGTCTTCGCCAGGTCCGAGTAGAACCCGGCCGCTGCCTGCATCTTTCGCGCCCAGCTCTCCGCGCCACGCTCGGCGAGGAATCGCCGCACCGGCGCCCAGTCACCGCGGCTCAAGTGGGTGTTCGCGGCGGCGATGACCGCGGGCGCCATCGCCAGCGCCTCGTAGATGCCGTGTCCGGACAGGGGATCGAGCGCGAGCATGGCATCGCCGGCGAGCACGCGCCCCGGTTCGACGGCCGGCTCACGCCAGAAGGCACCGGCGGCGCAGGCTCTCGGAGGGCCGCCGGGCCGTGCTTTGCCGAAGACTTCGCGCACCAGCGGCGGCAGTAGGGTCGGCTCGAACAGGCTGGCCTGCAATGATCGACGCGCCGACGTGCACCGCGGTTCGAGGAATGTTGCCTGCCGGCGCGACAGGGCAGCTCCCGCTGCAGGCTGCACCGCCGTGATCCAGCCGCGTCCCTGACCGTCGCAGGCATACCAGTACCAGGCGGACTCGGCGGAAGCGACACCCGTGCAGGCGGGCGATGCGCCCAGCTCGTACGCTCGAGTCATCGCGAGCAGGCGCGGACCTCGCACCGCCGGCGCCCGCAGCCGCCGGCCGCGGGCGTCGATCAGCGCGCGAAAGCGATGAACGTCCGTCCGGGTCGTGACCGTCCAGCCACCCGCCTCGGCCTGCACGTCTTCCACCCGCGTGGTGAGCGTGTCGACCCCGGCGGCCTGCGCATCCGCCAGCAGCGCCTCATCGAAGCGGGGCCTCAGTACCAGGTATTCGTGTCCATTGGCGAGCCGCGAGCCCGCCCAGTCGCGGGTTCGTCCGCCCAGGATGTCGAGGCTTGCAGCGGCTCGTTCGAGCTGCTGTCGGCGCAGCGACTCGAGCACGCGCTGCGAGGCGCCTTCCACGGCCTGCCGCGTGCCGCCGGACAACAGGCACACGGACCAGCCCAGGCGAGCCAGTCCCACGGCTGCCGCCACGCCCGCAGGACCGCCCCCCAGCACACCGACATCGGCCTGCCAGCGGACGGGGCCACTCATGCGGTGGCCTCGGACGACAGACCCAGCTCGCGCGCGACGGACTCGCGGATCAGGAACTTCTGCACCTTGCCCGTGACGGTCATGGGGAACTCATCCACGAAGCGAACATAGCGCGGCACCTTGTAATGGGCGATCTGGCCGGTGCAATACGCCTGGATCTCGCTTTCCGAGCAGGTGAGGCCCTCGCGCACGCGCAGCACGGCGCATACCGCTTCCCCGAAACGCGCATCCGGCACGCCCACCACCGCGACGTCGAGCACCTTGGGATGCTTGATGAGAAACTCCTCGATCTCGCGCGGATACACGTTCTCGCCGCCGCGGATGATCATGTCCTTCACTCGACCGACGATGTTGCAGTAGCCGTCCGCGTCGATCACCGCCAGGTCGCCCGTGTGCATCCAGCCCTCTCGGTCCACCGCCTCGGCGGTGCGCTGCGGCTCGTCCCAGTAGCCGCGCATGACGCTGTAGCCGCGCGTGCACAGCTCCCCGGAGGTGCCGCGCGGCACCGTGCGGCCATCGGCATCGACGACCTTCACCTCGACATGCGGGTGGATCCTGCCCACGGTGCTGACGCGCCGCTCCAGCGGATCATCGGTGTTCGACTGGAAGCTCACCGGGCTGGTCTCGGTCATGCCGTAGCAGATGGTGACCTCGCGCATGTGCATCTGTTCGACCACGCGCCGCATCACGGCGATCGGACAGGGTGCACCCGCCATGATGCCGGTGCGGAGCGAAGAGAGGTCGAACTGCGCGAAGCGCGGGTGCTCGAGTTCGGCGATGAACATCGTGGGCACGCCATGGAGCGCTGTGCAGCGCTCGTCCTGCACGCATCGAAGCACCCGTTCCGGCTCGAAGCTCGGGCAGGGAAAGACGCTGGCCGCACCGTGCGTCACCGCCGCCATCACCCCGAGCACCATGCCGAAGCAGTGGTACATGGGCACGGGGATGCAGACCTTGTCGTCTTCCGTGAGGCGCAACCCTTCGCCCACGAAGAAGCCGTTGTTGACCAGGTTGTAGTGGGTGAGCGTCGCGCCCTTGGGCGTGCCCGTGGTGCCGCTGGTGAACTGGATGTTGATGGGGTCGTCCGGCGAAAGCGCCGCGGAGATGCGCTCGAGCTCACCCAGGTTCGCATCACTGCCGCGCTCGACGAGCTCGCCGAAGGGCAGGAACCCTGGCTCGCGCGCCTCGCCCAGATTGACGATCTCCTTGAGGTCGGGGAACTCCTCCGACAGCAGCATCCCGCGCTCGAGTTCGAGCTCGGGAACGATCTCGCGCATCATCGCGAGATAGTCGCTGCTCTTGAACGCATCAGCCAGCAGCAGCATGCGGCAGCCGGTCTTGCGCAGCGCGAAGCGCAGCTCCGAAGTGCGATACGCGGGATTGATGTTCACCAGCACGAGGCCGGCCTGCGCGGTGGCGAACTGCGTCAGCACCCACTCGGCGCAGTTGGGGGCCCAGATGCCCACCCGGTCACCGGGCCGCAGTCCGCTGGCGAGGAAGGCGGCGGTGAGCCGGCTGACGCGATCCGAGAATTCGCGGAAGCTCCAGCGCACCGACTGCTCAGCGACGATGAGCGCGGTGCGGTCCGGCCAGCGGTCGACCGTGGCCGCCAGTGCCTGCCCCACCGTGCGGTGCTGCAGGGGCACCGCGGTGGGGCCGGCGACGTGGCTGAGATTAGAAGCGGTAGGTGGCATCGAGCCCGTACATGCGCGGCTGGCCGCGGTGCCGGTAGTCGAACCCAAACCCCTGCACGTTCACGGCGTTGGTCAGGAAGAACTTGTTGGCCAGGTTGTTGCCCCAGATGCCCACCTCCCACTTCGAGTCCGGCGCATGCAGGGTGATGCGCGAATTGATGAGGTGGTAGGAATCCTGCGCGATGTTCGGGTCATTGGGCAGCGCCAGGTACTGCTTGCCGGTGAAGCTCGCATCCACGTGCAAGGTGAGCGCAGCGGCATCCCAGTGCAGCGCGTCCCAGTCCCCGCTCACCGTGCCCGAGACCTTCGGCGCATTCGGCAGCTCGTTGCCCGAGATGTCACCGGAGGCGAGGGTGCCCTCCTGCACCTTGGTGTGCAGGAAGCCAAGTCCTGCGCGGAAGGTGAAGTCGCGCACCGGACGGGTCACGAACTCGAGTTCGCCACCGTCGAGTTTAGACTTGCCCAGGTTGATCAGCGGCTGCTGTCCCGTCGGGTAGACGTTGATGATCTGCTGGTTCTTGTACTGGTAGTGGAATATCGAGCCGTTGAACTGCACGCGGTTGTCCAGCCAGCTCGTCTTGAAGCCCACTTCCGCCGCGTTGAGCTTCTCCGGCTCGACCGTGGTGAAGTCGGTCGGCGTGAACAGGAACTGCGCGTTGAACGCAGCGCCGCGGTAGCCCTTGCTGAGATTCAGGTAGATCAGAACGCCCGGCGTTGGAGTCCAGTCGAGACCCAGCCGGCCGGTGAAGTCAGTGTTGTGCGCGTACTGGCTGCGCGATGTGTTCACCGCTGCGTCATAGCCGGGCGACCCCGGCAGGGCCAGCAGCGGGCAGACGACGCCGGGAAGACCGGCGATGCAGGTGCCGAGGTTGAAGATGCTGGCGATCGGCACCTCGTCGGGGCCGCGCAACTGGTCGATGGCATTCTTCTGCGAGGCATTGTCGTGGTTGAACCGCAGTCCCGCCCGGATCTTGAACTGGTCGTTGAGGGCATAGCTGCCATCCGAGTACACCGCCCAGCTGTTGCGGATCTGGTCGAACTGGTTGTAGTAGTTGCAGCTCAGGTTGATGAAGGCGCCGTTCGAGTAGCCGAAGCCCGGGATGGGGTTCGGGTTCGTGTACGAGGAATCGGCGCAGTCCTGGAAGTTGATGGCGCCGTCGCCGTTGTAGTCCAGGAAATTGAAGATCTTGTTCTCGTTGGTGTTGAACACCACCTCGCGCTGGTAGTAGGCGCCGAGGATGAAACTGAGTGCATCCGTCCCGGTGGTCGACAGCCGCAGGTCCTGGGTCACCTGTCGGGTCTTGCCGAAGTACGGAATCTTCCAGATGTCCAGCGGCGCGCCATCCGTGCCTTCCGGATTGAACAGCTCGCCCTGATCCCAGGAGGTGATGGAGGTGAGTGCGTACTTGTCGCTGAAGTTCCACTTCGCGGTCAGCGCTGCGGACTTGTTCTCCTGGCGGCGGCGCGGCGTGTAGTTCTGCGCCACCTCGTCATCGGCCAGCGGCACGCCGGTGGCGGTGCCATCGCTGGTGCGGAAGTAGCCGACCGTACCGATGCCCAGGGGGCTCACGCGGCCGGCGATGATCGCGTAGTTGTAGGGGTTCTGCTTGCTCGCGGCCAGTCGCAGGGTGAAGTCCAGGTCGTTCGAGGCCTTGTACAGCAGCGTCAGCCGCACGCCGTACTGATCCACTCCTTCGAGATCCGGCGCACCGGGTAGTACGTTCTTGATGAAGCCATCCGCCTTGGCGTAGGTGACCGCGAGCCGCGCCGCCAGCTTGTCCGGCACCAGCGCCCCCTGGATCGCGCCCTCGGCTTCACGGCGGCCGTAGTTGCCGGTGCCGATCTTGAAGTAGCCCGAGGTGTCGAAGCCCGGCTTCTTGGTGATGAAGTTGATGGCGCCACCGGTGGTGTTCTTGCCGTACAGCGTGCCCTGCGGACCACGCAGCACCTCGACGCGCTCGAGGTCGAACATCTCGACGCCGAAGATCACGAAGTTGCCCTTGTAGACTTCGTCCACGTAGCTGGCCACCGGGCCTTCCTGGCTCAGCGAGTAGTCGAACATGGAAATGCCGCGCAAGGAGAACAGCGGTGAGCCCTCGCCCACGATGCCGTTCACCTGCAGGTTCGGCACCTGGGTGGCGATGGCCGACGGGCTGTCCATCTTCATCTCGCCGAGCTGGGTGGAGGTCATCGCCGTGACCGACACCGGCACGCGCTGCAGGCTCTCCTCGCGCTTCTGCGCGGTGACCACGACCTCCTCGAGCGTGGCGGTCGCTTCGGCCGCCTGCTGCGCCAGCGCGCAAGTCGCGCCGCCGGCGCCCAACACTGCCAACATGAGCGTGGTGATTGTTCTGGAGCGCATGCCTTATCCCCTGTTCGATGTATCGACACTCGGGCGGGGAACCCCACCCGATTCGTTTTGGAGGCCGTATTGTAGCCTGCCGGAACGCAACTTCCGCCCGGCAGTATCGCCCATCGGCCAGGGTACGCCTATGAGCCGGAAGGCCCGTCGCGCCCCCTACTTAAGTATCGGTTTTGTGCCCCGCTCCGCTGGCTTAGGATGCCCTCATGACGCCGGCCTCCAAAGGGTCGCTGGCAGCCCGGAACATCCTGGTCGCCGACGATCATCCCTTGTATCGCGATGCGTTGCGGACCGTGATCCCGCAGGCCTGCGAGAACGTCGTGCTGGCCGAAGCCTGCAGCAGCGACGAGGTGCTCGCGCAGGTCACCTCCGACGAGCGCTTCGATCTCATCGTGCTGGATCTCAACCTGCCGGGAGCGTCGGGCCTGTCCTGCCTGAGGCAGGTGCGCGAGCGTGCGCCGCTCACGCCCGTCATCGTCGTGTCGGGCGTGGATGACCCGGGCACCATGGGCGAGGTGGTGATGGCCGGTGCAGCCGGCTACGTGCCGAAATCCGCCCCACGACAGGTGCTGATCGATGCGATCCGGCTGATCATGGCGGGTGGCACCTACCTGCCGGCCGCAGCGGTCATCGCCCTGCGTGATCAGCGCGACGGTGCCGGCGCATCTGCCGCAGGCGCATCCGGCAAACTCACCTCACGCCAGCGCCGCGTGCTGGATCTGCTCGCCCAGGGTCTGTCCAACAAGAGCATCGCGAGGACGCTGGATCTTTCCGAGATCACCGTGAAGGCACATGTCTCGGCGCTCCTGCGCAAACTGGGCGTGTCGAACCGGGTACAGGCAGCCATTGAAGCGCGAAAGATCCTCGGCAGGGTCTGATACTGCGTTGACCAGACTCCAGGATCGCATCCCGCAGAATCAAGTCTCCTGATCCGCGCCAATCAGCGTCTGGATTCCAGAGCGCAGGGCCTTGAAGATCGTTTGCTTTGCGGCGCTGGAAATGCCCGCGTGGGTATATACCATGCTTCCTTCGATCATCGACGCCACCTGCAACGCAATCGCCTGGCACGCCTGATCGTCGAGATCGGACCTGACTGCCGCGATGAACGTGGCCAGTCTCCTTTGATGATATTCGTAAGCCTCCTTGAGCAGTGTCGCCGCCAATTTGTTGTGACAGCCGAGATCCCAGAGGCCGAAGAAGAATTTCCGCGTGTCCTGGTTGAAGGTGTCAGCAATCAGATATTCGATGATCGCATCGCAACGGGTCCTGGGATTCAGAGGAAGCTGAGCCAACCGCTCTTCGTAGGTCGCATCGTATGTCGTGATTACCTGCTCGATCATGGCCACGAGCAACGAGTCAATCGTCGGAAATGCATGTTGAACCGACCCGAGACTCAATGCGGCTTCTTTCGCCACGCTTCTTCCGCTGAAGCCGGACGGGCCGAGCCGAATGAACACCGATCTCGCAGCGCGAAGAATGCGCTGTGACTGCTTGGCCCGTTCGTACGGCCGCAAATTTGCCGGCGAATTCCTGAACTTCATGGCTTTGATTGCTCTGCCTTCCTCGAACGGGTTCATCGGGGAATCATTCAACTGACACCGTATTCAGATGATAGTCCGCCAACGCATTCGAATCATCGGAATGCCCCGTCACCGCCAAAACCACCGTCCCATCATCCAGGGCCGTCTCGGTGTGGGAGGTTCCAGGTTCGAGGAAAAAGCTGCTGCCGGCATCGTAGACCCTGCACTCCTGTGCCGGTGACTGAAGTTGAATTCGTCCTTTCAGCACGACGAACAATACCCACACTGCGTGCGGCCCGTGGACCAGCTGCAGCCCCTTGTCGAACCGTGCGCAACCAATGTCACCGAGCCCGCCAAACTCAGCCGGGCCCACCAGCAGCTTTTCATGAATTCTGGCGCCCCCAGCGGCCGCCGTGACGGCTTGCGGCACGAAATCCGGATACATGGATCGGATCCTGCCTGTCATTTGCATGCACCCCTCGCGAGTGATCGACTCCAGCAGATGCGCCCGACCAGCATCGGTTGACATCGCGCTCGCCACACGCCTATAGTCCTCATTAGTTCATATGACTTAGTTTCCCTCGTCATATGACCTAGAATGTCATGATTTGACGCAACATTCAATTTGTCCACAGGCACACCGGCTTGGGCACTCGCGGCACATGAATCACGCCGCTCCTGCGCCGCCTGGAGGCAGGCGGGATCCGCTGCCGTCCGGACGCTTCGCCGGATTGACCGGTTGAAAAGAGACGGAGAGAAGATGATGAAGGCAAAACACGACATCAAGGGCCGTTCGAGCGTCATCCTCGGTCTTCTTGCGGCATCGTTCAGCGTGACGGCGGCAGACCAGTCGCAGAGCGCTCAATCGCCACAGCAGTCGAATGGCCCCGCCATGACGCAACCATCCGAGGGACTTGCCGAGATCGTGGTGACCGCACAGAAGCGCGAGCAGAACCTGCAGGACGTGCCCGTGGCGGTGACCGCCCTTTCAGGACAACTGGTCGAGCAATTCGGCATCAATACGGTGACAGGTCTCACGTCGTGGGTGCCCGGACTCGTATCGACGAACGAAGGCGCTGCCGATACCAAATTCGCCGTTCGCGGCGTGGGAACGGCCTTCTCGAATCTCGTAGGCTCAGAAGTCAGTGTTGCCGTATTCGTCGATGACGTTTACAGCGCGCAATCGTTCCTGGCGGGCGCCAATTTTTTCGACGTGGATCGAATCGAAGTGCTCAAAGGACCCCAAAGCACGCTGTTCGGGCGGAACGCTTCAGCCGGCGTCATCAACATACTGAGCAAGAAGGCGGATCGTAACGCCGTCTATCTGGACACACGCCTTGACCTGGGAAACGGCGGGCAGCAGACCTACGAGGGCATATTGAATTATTCCCACAGCCCTGACTGGGGCCTGCGCGCAGGTCTGCAGTACGAGAAGCGAAACGGCACGTTCAGGAATGTCACCGATGGCGAACAACTCAACAACGTCGACAATCTCGTTGCGCGAATCGGAGCTCAAGGAAGCATCACGGACCGGTTCACCGCGGATGCGACGGTTGAGTATTCCCACAACGGATCACGGTCAGGTTATGCGTTCTTCGATCCGGCAGATATTTCCGGAACCGCATCTGTCGATACCGTGGCACAGAACGCCCGCCCGGGTCTCGGAATCGAGGTATTGCGCAGCAGCGTGCGTCTCGCTTACGACATCACGGACGAGATCAAGCTTTCGTCGGTCACCGCTGGTCTGTATGGCTCCTATAACGTTTCCACCGCCGATGCGGATCTGACCACCCAGCGCCTGTATGCATTCAGTGCTCCAAGCCACTTCGCCTCGCTGTCGCAGGAATTGCGCCTTAACGGGTCGGCCGAATGGGTGGACTGGTTCGTTGGCGGCAGCGTGGTGCACGAGAAAGGACGGACCCTGATAGACATCCAGTACTCCGACAACGATTTCGTTCCGTTTCTGACCGGGCTTTCCTGTCAGGACCAGTTCTTGCCCTCGCAATGCAAGGATAATGTCACCGAGTCGCTCGACACGCGATTCTCGACGACATCGTGGGGCCTGTTCGCCGAAGCGGAATGGAAACTGGCGAAGACGATATCGCTGATAACAGGGGTGCGCTATTCGCACGATTCAAAAACGGGCGAGATCCGCTCCGATCCCACGTCCTCAGCGTCGGCGATTTCCCTCGGGCTGACCAATGTCTATTTCATACCGACGGTCGGTCAGCTGTCGAATGCAAGAACATGGAGCAATTTTTCCCCGCGGGCGGTCCTGACTTACAAGCCGAGCAGGGACTTCATGTTCTATGCCAATGTGAGCCGCGGCTACAAAGGCGGTGGTTTCAACTACGTGCCGAACATACCCGTCGAGCAGCTTCAGCCCGGCCAGTCTCAGACGATAAACAGTTTCGACAAGGAAACGGTCACGTCTTACGAGGCTGGCGTCAAGGCGGAGTTCTTCGATCACCGGGCTCAGTTCAACGCCGCCGCGTTCTTGCTGGATTACAGGAATTTTCAGTCGGAGGAACTCATCGATCTCGCATATCCGGTTCAAACGAACCTGCCGCCGGCCCGGAATCGCGGCCTCGATATCGACACCCAGTTCAGGATTACCCAGAACCTCCGGCTTTCCGGAAGCTACGAATACCTGTTGTCTGAAGTGCGCGAGGGAATCTACAAGGGATACCCTCTTCCATTTGCTCCGAAGCACAGCATTTCGGTCCTGGCGCGCTACGAGGTGCCCCTGAGTTGGTCGGTGGTCGGTGTTCAGGGAGGTATCCATCACACCAGTAGCTACACGACCAATGTCGATCAGATCACGGATCCGCCACTCTATAGGGTGGGCGAGGTCACCACCGTGGATGCCCGCATCGATCTGACGCATCCTGATCGGGTCTGGAGTGCTGCCGTCATCGGAGAGAACCTGACCGACAAGCGCTACTTCGTGCAGACCGACTTGTATTTCCAGCGACTCGGCACACCGAATGTCGGGCGGTTGATTCGCGGTGAAGTCACTTACCGCTTCTGAAGGAGTGAATATGAAATTTACCATCGGGATGGTTGCAAACGGAGCAATCACGCAGGCAGTCGAATGGGCGAAAGTCGTCGAAGACTTCGGCTTCGACAAACTCGGATACACCGAAGACATGATGTACAAATCTGGCTGGCCGTCATTGTTCCTGGCATCGCAGGTCACGAAGCGCATCAAATTGGGCGTAACCCTGAGCAATCCGAATACGACTCACCCGGCAATTCTCGCGACATATGCGGCGATGCTGGATGAAGCATCCAATGGCCGGGCCTTCTTGTGTCTGGGCCGCGGACACCTCCAGGTTCTGAAGAGTCAACTGAACGTCGTTCCGGAAAAGCCGCTCACGGCGCTGCGCGAGGCGGTGCAATATTGCAAGCGATTGTGGCGAAAGGATCCGACACCTTTCGAGGGAGAGGTCTTTTACGGTTCATCAGAGGCTGTCTTCAATTTTGACCCCATACGGTCGGAGATTCCCGTTTTGGTGGGAGCATGGGGCCCGAAAGCGGTTCGGATGTCCGGGGCCGAAGCGGACGGTGTACTGGCCTACGGGGTCTGGAACAACGACTACATCCGGCGGATGCAGCAACAGGTGCAAGCCGGCGCCGGCGAAAAAGGCCGAAATCTCCAAGGATTCGCGATCGACGTGGAGCCGGTCTTTCACATTGCAGAGGACGGTAACGAAGCGAAGGAAAAAGCGCGGGAGATGCTGGCGATGTTCATCAACATACTGACGCCGATAACCGACATCATCGACCCGGAACTGTTCGGCCGGATCTGCAGCGCGATCGAACGGCAGGAAACGGAGAAGGCAAAGTCGCTGATTTCCGATGAATTGCTGGACGAATTTGCTCTATATGGCACTCCGGCGCAGATCATCGAAAAGATCGAGCGAAAAGCGGCCGAGGTCGGGCTCAGGGAAATGAGTTTCGACATGCCCTTCGCGCCGGACGATATCGACCAGTACATACAACTGCTCGGACGAAAGGTAATCCCACACTTCAGGAAGAAGGAATAGCAGCAGGGCTGCGGACGTTTCGTTTGAATGAAGAACGACCAAGGCTGGCAATTGACGGTGTGATCACCGGTGCGTAGCTGGCCGCAGGTCTTCTCAGCCTTTCACTGATTCCGGCGATTTGCGGCTCGCTCGTGGCGACTGGCCGTGCAAGCTTGCTGCGCTGCAGGCCGCGTACTTGGCACGCCGCGCCGATGCAGATCGATTGGCCGGTTTTCAGTATGCCGGATTGACTGAGCGTTCGATGGCGCAGCGACGGCAAAAAGTTGGTAAAGGGATATCCAATATTCGCTTTACGAGGTCGAACGCACCATGACAGCCACCACGGTAACCCTCAGCAGCAAGTATCAGATCGTGATTCCCCAGGAAGCTCGTGAAGCATTGGGCCTTGCAAAGGGCGACGAGTTGGCGCCCACGCATACCTTGAGTTGGTAGTCCCATTTCCCACCCATATCCAAATAAGCGTCAATGTCAGATCGTCGGTTCGCAAATACCAACATTGACACCACCAAGACCACGAGGACGACTATCGACGCAATGATGGCCCATTTCATCGGACGGCCCATTGACTTCAATACTTTGGATTTAGACCACTGGGCCGAAAAACATGAGCACGGGCGCAGTTCTGCCTCACTGTGGCCCCGTCGAACCATCTGCTACAGCGACGCGCCATGGCCTACCGCCAGGTACCCCTGGGTCCTGTAGGCCAGCATCTTTAATGCAGTTTTTCTCGCGTGCCTGGCAGTCGTTAAGGAACGGGAAAAACCACGTATCGCCCACACGAGCGAGCCTTCCCGGTCCTCGTGGAACGGGCAGCGGCCGATGAGGTCCTTGCCGGCCGGCTTCAGCGCCACCCCGCAGGCCTCCACCAGCCGCTCCACCGCGATCTCGCTTTTTAGCCGCTCGATCTCCTGCGCCGGGATGCGTGCCATCGGGGGTCTCCCAAAACGCTGTCAAGGGGTCCCTGCACCATGTATGGCCCTTTTTTACGTTCGCTGTATAATACACTCCGTGTATAGATGGTCAACGCCACCCCATGAACACCCCAGAACCGACCCTACATTGCCCCGCATCGACCCCAACCCCAGGATCGGAGCCCATGCCCAAGCGGATTGCAGGCGAAGCCCCAGGCGGCTTCGGCGCACGCCTCGCGCAACTGCGTAAACAGGCCGGACTCACCCAGACTGCGCTCGCCCGCGAGATCGGCATCTCCCAGCGCATGATGGCCTACTACGAAGGCCCCACGGCGTTCCCACCGGCCACCTTGCTCCCGACGCTTGCGCGCGTGCTCGGCATCTCGGTCGAGACGTTGCTCGGCACCGAGACCGTCAAGCGCAAGAGCAAGGCGGTCGATACGCGCATGCAGCGCCGGTTGCAGCAGATCGCAGGGCTCCCCACCGAGGAGCGCCGTCAGATCATGCAGATCGTCGATGCGTTCATCGAACGCGGCCAGTTGAAGCGCCGCGCCGCCCAGGGCGAGAGCGCCTGAAGGAGTGATCGCCCATGACCAACGTCACCGTCTCCTTGCCCGATGATCTGGCCCAGCAAGCCCAGTCCGCGGGGCTCCTGCGCCCCGAAGCTCTCGCATCGCTCCTGCGCGAGGCGATGAAGAAGCGCCAGGTCGACAAGCTCTTCGCCACCCTGGACAAGCTCGCAGCGCTCGAGCCCAAGCTCACCGAGGCAGAGATCGACGCCGAGATCGCCGCCGCACGGGCCGAGCGTGCGCGTCGTCGCTGACACCAACACCGTCGTTTCCGCATTCCTCTGGGGCGGCCCACCCAAGGCCATCCTCGATGCGGCCCGCGAGCAGCGCATCAGCCTGCACACAAGCCCTGCGCTGTTGGCCGAACTGCAGGACGTGCTCTCCCGCGACAAGTTCGCCGCCCGCATCCGCCAGGTCGGCAGCGCCACGACCGAGATGCTCGCCGAGTACCGCGCGCTCGTGGCCGTGGAACGGCCGGCCACCATTCCGCCCACAGCCCGCGACCCGGACGACGATCACGTGCTTGCCTGCGCCCTCGGTGCCAGTGCCACCCTCGTCGTCACCCGCGACCGCGATCTGCTCGATCTGGGCACCTTCCGCAACATCCGCATCCTCGCCGCTCGCGAGGCGCTCGATCTCATCGGCACCGCCACGCGCTGAGCCGCGCACCAGCACGCCCGTGGGCCACAAAAGCCGCTCCAACCATATCCTGCATCGACTCGATTTCGGCACCACCACCATCAGCAGCGCGGCACCCGCCGCAGCTCTGCGCCTCGTGTCCACGCGGCGCTCCTGAGGGCCCGGGCATAGTGTCAGTTATGCGGCCGCGTCAGCGGCGGACAGCCGCGCGCAGCGTCCGCGAGCACGGCTGCGCATAACGCGACATTATGCCTGGGACCGCTCCCCAGCCTTCTCCGGCGCCACCTCGGAGATATCGGGCACTTCCGAAAGCTAGCTATTGAATGAAATTGCTCCAGCTAACGCGCACATTGGAAAGCGCCTTGCTGGAAACAATCTTTATTCCAATGAAATGGTTACCCCGAAAGGCGGACCCGGAACCGCTGAAAGCAAAACCGTAAGACTCCTTGGAGAAGAACGTCCCGGCGCTGCTCATTGCTAAACATTCGTTCGCAGTCTTACATACGGCGACGCTCAGATTGCCGTAGTCTGCAATCTTCAGCGAACCGGAGAGCACCGAAGATTTAGCATCATTCGTTGTAGTTCCGATTCCAATGCTTACGCGCATTCCGTCGCTTACGGGCTTGAGGGGTTTCGGGGCCAACAAGAAGATCTCCCCATTCGGCAAACTTGTCGGGCTCGGGGTAAATGCCGCGCCGGTCCCGAAGAGCAATGTGAGCAGCCACTCCATCACGGTACGCGCCTTCGCGACATCACTTGAAGCACGTCGGACACTTTTCGTGCGCCAAGTAATTCTGCTTTGCCTTCGCAATGACGTCTCGAGCCCACGACTGGCAATTCCGAGCGCCAGCTGCCTCGGCGACTAATCCACTAACCCCGAATTCGGCGCTAGCTATGGCGCAGTATGTCGGTGCACCGATTTCCTGCGCTGCCGCCAGCACATAGGCATCGAACTTGTCGTCTCCGCATAGCAGCTTGCAGCTTGATCGATCCGTCTCATTGCCGTGCCTGACCACGCCTTGCTTCCATGCGGGATTACCATCCGCGTAGAACCCCACGGACTGGCCGCTAACGTCTAAGTAGTCATGCCTGGTTGGATTTAGCCGGGTGGTGGATCTGCTTTTCTCATTGCCGAGCCAACGAGCACATATCTTCACCCAGAGACCATAGGGATCGACCTGATCAATTGGCGAGTCGTACACGTACGCATAGGTATTGATCCCGCCCTTCAGGCCAATCGGATCTGACTCGACATACCCCCCAATCGCCGGATCATAGTCTCTGAAGTAGTTCTGATTCAGACCTGCCTGGCTATCGGCAAACTGCCCTGGAAAGCGCAAGTTGAACTTGAAATTGCCGAGAGCCGCGGGATTTTCGACGGCGGAGTCGGTGCCGAACGGATCGCTCAGCCACGTCCACAGGAGCTTGTTGTCATTGCCGCGACTGACCCGCCGCGGTGTATTCAGATGATCGGTGTGAACATAGAAGATGCAGACGCCAACGGTGCAGGCCGTCGTGCCACTGGGGCGCAGCGTTGCCACCGGGATGTCGCCCAGCCACACGGTTTCCTGGATCAGCGCTCCGGTAGAGCTGTATTCGCCGATCAGATGCCCGGCCTCATCGTACACGAGAAGCTCGGTGCCCAACGCGCCGCCGCTCACCTTCACCATTTGGCCCAACGCGTTGTAGACCAGTGTCTCGGTGACGGTGCCATTCTTCAGCGTCTTCATCCGGCCCTGCTTGCTGTAGGTGGCCGTGATGGTGCCGTACGTCAGCACGTTGCCGACGGCATCGTATCCCTTGTATCGCGATGCGTTGCGGACCGTGATCCCGCAGGCCTGCAGCAGCGACGAGGTGCTCGCAAAAGAATTGAACCAACGGACCGCGCAGGTCTGGAGGCTTGCCAATGCCTTTGCGAGTGCACCGCATTCGATGGCGCAACGGACGCGGAAATCTGGTAAAGTGATATCCAATATTCACTTTACGAGGTCGAGCGCACCATGACCGCCACCACTGTAACTCTCAGCAGCAAGTATCAGATCGTGATTCCCCAGGAAGCTCGTGAAGCATTGGGCCTTGCAAAGGGCGACGAGTTGCTCGTCCTGTGCAAACAGGATCGCGTCGTCATCATCCCCAAGCCGAAGAGATTCTCCAAGCGATTGGCAGGACTCCATCGGGAGGTCTGGCGCGGGGCGCAGGCTTACCTGCACGATGAGCGGGAGAACTGGTGAGCATCCGCCTCCCCAGCGGCCACTCGCGAGTCCTGATCGATACCAGCGTCTGGATATGCCATCTCGAAAAGCATGAACGTCTGGCGAAACCTGCCGGCAGGATCATCGAATGCATCGAGGACGGAAAGTTTCGAGGCATCACTTCGGAGTTGACGCTGCTCGAACTGACGGTCAAACCCCTGCAACTCGGGCGGCAGGATATCGCCGATGACTATGAAATGTTGCTCGGCTACTTCCCCAATCTCCAGCTCGAACCCATCAGCAGGAACATTCTCATGGATGCTGCAGGTATCCGAGCCCGTTACCGACTCCGAACACCCGACTCGATTCAACTTGCCACAGGACTTTCGGCCGGCGCGACTCTCGCGGTGACCAATGATGACGCCTGGCGAGACTTTCCGCTCATCGAGACGCTCATTCTCGAAGACCTGGTCGACTAGCGCAGGACCTTCATCAGGAAAGCTGCCCCGCCGCCTTCTCCACGAGCGAGCGCAACTTGTCCAGGTTCAACGGCTTCGCCAGCACCGTGCAGCCACGCGCCTCGAGCTGCTTGCGCAACGCGATGTCAGGGTCGCTGGTCATGATCAGCGCCTGCGAGCGCCGGTCGAACTCGCGCTGCACCTCGCGGATCGCTTCATCGCCCTTCTGCTGGTCGGCCAGGTGGTAATCGGAAATGACGAGGTCGGGCTCGAGGTCCGCGGCGATGAGCTGCACCACCGCCTCCACCGCCGCTCGCGCGGCGATGACCTTGTGGCCCCATTTCTCGAGGATGGCCTTCACGCCCGCAAGCTGCTCGGCGCTGTCGTCGATGACCGCGATGGTGAGCGGCCGGGATCGATCGGCGCGCGACTGCAGGCGCCGCCAGTCGGCTGGCGCGTGCTGGGCGCGATCCGTCCCGGAGGGCACCACCACCCCGAACATCGAGCCGCGGCCCGGCGTGCTGCGCACCACCAGTTCGAGCGACAGGAGCTCGGCGATGCGGCTGACGATGGACAGTCCTAGCCCGATGCCGCCGTCGCGCCGCCGTTGCTGGTGCGGCACCTGGTAGTACGGCTCGAAGATCTGCCGCAGGTGTTCGCGCTCGATGCCCACACCCGAGTCGTACACGCCGATCATGAGCCCTTCGCGCCGCCGCCGGCAGCCCACCAGCACCCGTCCGGCCGGGGTGTAGCGGATGGCGTTGCTCACGAAATTGCGCAGCACCGTCTCGAGCAGGTGCACATCGGTTCGCACCCAGGCCGAACAGGGCATGAAGCGAAGCTCGATGCCGGCGGCGCGCGCCACACCGACGAACTCCGGACCGATGCGTTCGAGCAATGCCGCCACGGGGAAATCCGCCGCCTGGGGCCGCATGCCGCCGGAATCCAGCCGCGCGACGTCGAGCAGCGTGCCGAGCAGGTTGTTGAGCGATGACAACGCGACACGCGAGCGCTGCAGCAGCGCCAGTTCCGGCGGTGCAACCCCGGCATCGTCCATCGACTCGAGGAACAGCACCGCCGAGTTCAGCGGCTGGCGAAGGTCGTGGCTGGCCGCCGCGAGGAAGCGGGTCTTGCTGGCGTTCGCCTCCTCGGCCTGGAGTTTCGCGGCCTTCAGCGCCAGCTCGATCTCGCGGCGGGATTCCAGCTCGCGGGTGAGCCGGGCATTCAGGGTCTCGAGCTGTCCGGTGCGCAGGCGCACCGTCTCCTCGAGCTTGGCGGCCGCCTGGAACCAGGAGAAAGGCGTGCCTTCGACATCGACCGCGCGCTCCACGCGATTGATCAGCGCACGCACGGTCTTGCGCAGCGCGGTGTTCTCGCGTTTGAGCCCGGCCAGGGTGGGTCGCGCAGCGGGCCGCCGGCGCACGGTGCGCCGCGCGCTCAGGTGTCCGCCCCGGCGCCAATGCCCACGCAGGAAAAGGAGTTGTTGACGTGGATCGCGCCGAACTGCTCGCCGAGCGTGCAGAATCCGGTCACCGAGTTGCCGGTGAACACGCGTCCCACGGCCGCGGTGAGCCCGCCCTGCTCCATCTCCGCCGTGCGCGCCGCACACTCGAAACCGACGACGAGCTGGGGCGGACCGATGGCGCTGCGCATGCCGGCGAACATCTCCGACAGCTCGCGCACCATGTCGCGGGGCCTGGCCACGCTCAGCACCATCCCGGGCTCCATCGCGCAGGCGAACTCGAGCGACCCGTCGGCATGCACCCGCTGCATGCCGCGGGCGAAATACTGGCCGCCGATGCGCACCATCAGCGGATGCGAGGCGAAATCACCGGCGGAACGGGCCGGGTGGTCCAGTCCCGCCGCCTCCTGGTACGCCTGCAACGCAGGCCTGCCGTCGATCTCGAACACCAGGCGCCTCGCGGGATCCGCCTCGGTGATCACCACGCGCCGCCGCCGGTCCGGCACGTAGTGCGTGTGGCTCAGCGCATGGATGGGGAAGGCGCTGGCGACCAGGCAGAACACCGCCGCGCCGTTGCGTGCGGCGCCGCGATGCAGGACGCGGCTCGACTCGCGGCCCTGCATGTCGGGATGGAAATACGTATCGCCAGCCGACCCGCCGATGAGCGGAACGCCGGCAAGCTCGGTGCCCAGTGCCGCGGTCACGCGTTCTTCGCAGCGCGGCATGGCATCGGCCACCAGAAGGCCGAACTGGTACGGAAAACGTGCGCTCACCTGTGCGCCCAGGCGCCGGCGCAGCGCACGCACCAGTTGTCGCGCCTCGTTGAGGCCGAACTGCGTGACGTCGCTGATCAGCGCATCCGCCACCTTGAAGCCCGGGGCCGGCAGGTGGATGCCGCTGATGCCGCGCGCGGCAAAACCGCGGATGCCGATGGCGCGCCCCGTCATCGCTGCCATGACGCGCTCCCGCCCCGCGTTGCGCAGCGCCGCCCCGACACGGCCCAGGTCGTAATGCGGCGTGCAGAACAGCAAGGTGAAGCCCTGCTTCGAGGCCGGCATCTGCGCCAGGAGCTCGGCCACCGCCGCACGCTCTCCCGGCGCGGCGCTGAACACTTGGGTTGCCGTCCTCGTCACGCGCAGGGGTCTTGCCAGGCGGTGCATGATGCGGATCATGACACAACCGGCGCTGACGGCGGCCAGGCGCCCGGAAATCGCGCCCCTGCTGCGTCAGGTCCTGCTCTTCACAACTTTCTCATCCACTTCAACTTGGCGGCGCTGTACGGCGGGTAGCGCAGCTCGACATCGAAGCGGAACCCGCGTTTCATCACCGCCTTCATGTGACTGAAGGTCTCGAACCCGTACCAGCCACCGTACCGGCCCATGCCGCTCGAACCCACGCCGCCGAAGGGCAGCTCCGGAGACACACGGAAGACGATGGCATCGTTGATGCACACCGAGCCTGCCTGGAGGTCCAGGGTCACCTGCCGTTGCAGGGCCGCATCCCGCGTGAACGCATACAGCGCGAGCGGCGCCGGCCGCGCACGCACGAACGCCACCGCCTTTGCCATGTCCGCCACCGCGAGCACCGGCAGGATGGGCCCGAAGATCTCCTCGCGCATCAGCGGACTGTCCAGCGGCGGGTTCACGACCAGCGTGGGCGCGAGGTAGCGCTGCCCCTCGTCCACCTGTCCGCCGAGATGCACCGGCTGACCCGCCAGGTAGGAACGCAGACGCGCCAGGTGCCGCACATTGACGATGCGACCGTAGTCGGCGCTGCGGGCAGGGTCCTCGCCGTAGCACTTGCGCAGGCGCTGCTGCAGGCCATCCAGCAAGGGCTGCAGCACGCGCTCGTGCACCAGAACGTAGTCCGGCGCGATGCAGGTCTGGCCGGCATTCATGAACTTCGCCCAGGTGATGCGCGCGGCAGCCACCGCGAGATCCGCATCGGCATCGACCAGGCAGGGGCACTTGCCGCCCAGTTCCAGGGTGACGGGCGTCAGGTGCCGCGCCGCGGCTGACATGACGATGCGGCCCACGGTCTCGTTGCCGGTGTAGAGGATGTGATCGAACCGCTCGGCCAGCAGCGTCGTGGTGACCTGTGCGTCCCCCTCCACCACCGCAACCGCCTCGCCATCCAGGTAACGAGGCAGGAGCTTCGCCCAGGCGGCCGAGGTCCGCACCGACACCTCGGAGGGCTTGAGCACCACGGCATTGCCTGCGGCCAGTGCGGCCACCAGCGGCGAGCCGATCAGCTCGACGGGGTAGTTCCAGGCACCGATGATCAGCACCACGCCCTTCGGGACGGGCTGGACGCGGCTCCTGCCCGGCTGGGTCATCATCGGCGTGCGGGCGCGTTGCCCGCCCATCCACCGGCGCAGGTGGCGCAGCGCGTGGTCGACTTCCTTGACGACGAAGCCGATCTCGGTGGTCACCGCGTCGAACAGGCTCTTGCCGAGGTCCTCGCGCAGCGCGGCGGCCAGCTCCGCTTCGTTCTCCGTGAGCAGCCGGCGCAGCGCCAGGAGCTGATCGCGCCGCCACCCGGGGCTTCGCGTACGGCCCGCCTCGAAGCTGGTGCGCAGCCGCGCCACGAGAGCGCCGGTTGGTTCATCAGTCTGGTTCATTTCCGCCTCCCGGTAGATCCGCGCGCCCGTGGCGGCACGCGCTTGCGAGCCAACCGCGGACCCAGCTTCATCGCCAGGAACCCGATGGCCGCCGTCTTCGCCAGGCGCACATAGGCCGCCGTCAACCGCCCGCTCTCGATCATCGACAGCATCAGCACGGTGTCGATGATTTCCGTGGCGATGAAACTGTCGCGCTCCCCGTCCCGAAGTTTCGGCACCTCGAAGAGCTGGTCGAGCAGCCGCATGCTGGCGGCGGCACGCACCCAATCCGCCTTTCGGTCCCACAGCTTGATGTCCGGCGGCGTCTCACCGCCGATGGCGATCTTCGTCACGACCGGATGAGCGCGGTGATAGCGCACCGCCCGGTCGATGAGGCAGCCCACCACCGCCTGCCAGGACGTGCGGCTGCGCGCCGGGATGGGCTTGAACAATGCCGCATCCTTGGCGGCCCGATGCTTGTCGAGCAGGGCGAGGTAGATGCTGTCGAGGTCGGGATAGAAATGGTGAGCCGAGCCCACCGGCACGCCGGCGCTCTTGCACACCCCGGCATAGGTGATCTCGCGCAGCGAGTGCCGCTCGATGAGTTCGCTGGCGGCGCGCAGCAGCCGCTCGCGACGATGGTCGCCGCGGCGCTGCGTGTGGCGGTATCGGGTCGGCGAACGGCGGCGGCTGGAGGTCATGGATCCCGCACAGAAGAAGACTGCAACGACGCAACCGGTCAATACTCGGCGACCGCCGAGTTTCTCGTGACAGCTCGCGCATGGTACAGTATAAGCTGCTGCAAGTGGCAATTTCGGCGTCACGGAACAGCGCCCGCCGCGGCCGCCGGCCGCGGACAAGCGGCGGCAACGAAATGGGGAGAACACGATGCGATACCACGGACTCATCCTGTCGCTGGCCGGAACCGGCCTTTGCTGTGCAGGCGGCGCGCAGCGCGCCTTCGCGGCCGAAGGGGCCACTGGCGGCAATGCCGCCGATACGACCACGCTCGCGGAGGTCATCGTCACCGCGCAGCGCCGCGAACAGCGGCTGCAGGACGTGCCCATCGCGGTGCAAGTCCTCTCCTCCGACCTCATCCAGAAGACTGCCGCCGACAACATCGGCCAGATGGACCGCTTCGTGCCCGGCCTCGTCGTCTCCGGTGGCAGCCCCACGCAGCCTCACTTCCAGCTGCGCGGCATCGGCGCCAGCGATTTCGGCGTGGGCACGGGCCCTGCGGTGGGTGTCTACGTGGACGGCGTCTATGCCGCGCGCTCGGGCGCCTCGTTCCTGGCCTTCAATGACGTCGAGCGCATCGAGGTGCTGCGCGGACCGCAGGGCACGCTGTTCGGCCGCTCGAGCGCGGCCGGCGCCGTCTCGGTGGTGACCCGCAAGCCCTCGGACCGGCTGGAAGGGAGCCTGGACCTGCGGCTGGGGAATGAGGGCAAGCGGCGCGTCGAGGGCATGTTCAACCTGCCGTTGAGCGGCGGTGTCGCGCTGCGCCTGAATGCCGTGAGCAACGAAGCCGATGGCTTCATCACCGACGCTGCCACCGGCCGCAAGCTCAATCCTGAGAAGAACTGGGCGACGCGCGTCGCCCTGCGATGGGATCTGGACTCCGACACGCAGCTGCAGCTCGCCTGGAACCATGATGCGGTGAACCAGCTTGCGCGCCCCGCCATCTCGCTCGTTCCGGCGTCCGTCGCACAACCGCCGGTGGTGACGCCCACGACGGACGGGTCCACCTGGATCGACCCCGTGAGCGCGCCTGTCTACAGCGACGTGGTCGGCAACCGCGAGTCGCGCAAGCTGGACGAACTCGTGTTGCAGTTCTCGCACCGTTTCGGCGAGGTGGATTTCCACTCCACCACCGACTGGCGGCAGTTCGCCACGGTGAACCGCGAGGACGAGGATGGCACCACCCGGATCTCCACCTACTTTGATACCGCCAACGTCGAGCACAATGCCAACTGGTACCAGGAGTTCAAGCTCTCCGGCCGCAACTCGCTCATCGACTGGGTGGCCGGCGCGAGCTACTCCTCCGAGCATGCCCAGCAGCACAGTGACACCGACCTGTACACCGATGGGGTGGACACGGTGCTGAGCAACCTGGGCATCCAGCCCGGCGGCCTGTTCGGACCGACGAGCGCGGGCCTTGCCTCCTTCGGCATCCCCATCAGCCTGATGGGCGCGCCGTGGCAGGAAACCATGTACGACGATGGACGGTTCAAGTCGCTCGGCGTGTTCGGCGATGTGATCTGGCATCTCACCGACCGGCTGAACCTGACCACCGGCCTGCGCTATTCGCGCGACAAGAAGGAGTTCGTCTGGACCTCGCCCTACCGGGTGGCGCCGCAACTGGAGGGTGCTCTCGCCGCCCTCGACCAGCTCGGGGTGTTCGGTACCGCACTGCCGCCCCTGTCGACCTACCAGTTCAACCTGATCTTCGGATACGGCCAGGCGCCGGGCGGCGCCTACCAGTACGCCACCTCCAACACCTGGAGCGATGTGAGCCCGCGCCTGGTGCTCGACTACAAGGTCAACCCCGACACCATGGTGTACCTGTCGGCGGCCAAGGGGTTCACTCCCGGCGGTTTCGACAGCGTGCAGATCAATGGCCGCTACGACAAGGAAACGGTGTGGAACTACGAGCTGGGCCTCAAGACGACCCTGCCGCAGGCCCACCTGCTCATCGACGCGGCGGCCTACTTCTACCAGTACAAGAACAAGCAGTCCCTCGCGCTCGACACCCTGTCGGGCGGCGTGCCCCAGTACGTGGTCGACAACAGCGACCAGAAGGCGCATGGCCTCGACCTCGACCTGCGCTGGCAGCCGGTGGCGGACCTGAGCCTGGGCCTGTCGGTGGCCTACATCGACTCGACATTCACCAAGTACGTTTCGCAATACGGTACCGATCTCGTCGGCGAGCCCACCGGCGAACCGACGCTCTCCTTCTCCGCCAATGCCAGCTACTCGGTTGCGCTGTCCGGCGGCAGCCGGGTCGAGCTGTTTCTGGCCGACAGCCATCGCGGCGCCACGCGCTGCAATGCCGATGCGCTGGCCAACAAGGCCTGCCTGCCGGCCGCGAACTTCCGCATCGGCGGCTCGCAGAACATCGCGGACGCGCAGATCAGCTGGCGCAGCGCGAGCGGCAAGCTGCGTGCCGCGCTGTACGGCAACAACCTGTTCGACAAGCGCTATGTGACGGGCATCAACCAGATCACCGCGGCCACCTTCGGCACGCCGTTCGCCTCGGTGAACGAGCCGCGCCGCTATGGCATCGACCTGCATGCGGCGTTCTAGACCTCGCCGCTGGCAGTCCCGGGCCGCGGCCACCATCGCATGGGCCGCCGCATGGGCGACGGCCGTGCTGACTGGCAGCGCTGGCCTGCACGGCGCCGCCGCGCTGGCCGCAACGCAGGCGCCAGCCGGCCGTGCGCTGTACGCCAGCTGCGCGGCCTGCCACGGCAACCAGGGCGAGGGTCGCGTCGCCGTGAATGCGCCGGCCATCGCCGGCCTTCAATCCTGGTACGTCGAACGACAGCTCGGCAACTTTGCCAATTGCATCCGCGGCGCCGCCACGGGTGATGCGGAAGGCACGGCCATGCGGGCTGCGGCGGGCGTATTGAAAACCGGTGCGGAGCGCGCAGCCGTCGCCGCTTACGTCGCGGGCCTCGCCCGTTCGCGCGTCGCCTCGCGCACTCCCGGAAGTCCCGCCTCCCAGACCAACGGCCGCAATTACTTCAACGCCCTGTGCAGCACCTGTCATGGCGCGGATGCCCGCGGCAACCAGGCGCTCGGCGCTCCGCGACTGGCGGGCGCCGCACCGGAATATCTTGCGAAGCAGCTCGCCGCCTTCAAGTCCGGCCGCCGCGGCGCCCATCCGCAGGACAAGCTGGGCGCGCAGATGCGTGCCATCGCCGCCATGCTTCCCGACAACGCCACCGAGCACGATGTCATCGACTACGGCGCAGGACTTCCGCCTTGAAACGCCTCGCCTCGCAAGTGGCGCTGTTCGTTGAGGCACTGCTCGTGGGGGCATCACTCACCGGCGCACCAACCGCTGGTGCATCACTCGCAGGTCAGGCGGCGGCCGGTACGCCGGCCGCCACGGCGCCGGCGCGGACCGCATCATGGCATCTGTCGGATCAATGCCCCGCCAGCTTCGAGAAGCGCGAATCGCGCTGCTGGTTGCGCAGCGCCTATCAGCAATATGCCTCGCTCACCGGTGCGGGCGTGGGTGGCCTCAAGACCGGCCTGCCGCCCATTCGCGATGGCTTCACACCCCGGCAGATCGACCTCGGACGCTACCTGTTCTTCGATCCCGCGCTCTCCGCCAATGGCCGCCTGGCCTGTGCGAGCTGCCACATCCCGGATCGCGGCTTCTCCGATCATCGCACCCACAGCATCGGCATCGCGGGCCGCGAGGTCCGCCGCAATGCGCCGAGCCTGTGGAATGTCGGCTTCCTCAGGCGCTTCTTCTGGGACGGGCGCGCGCATTCGCTCGAGGAACAGGCGCAGGGTCCCTTGTACAACGCCCTGGAAATGGGCAACCGGCCCGAGTCGATGCTCAGGACATTGAACGGCCTTCCGGCGTACCGTGAACTGTTCGCGCAGGCATTCCCGGCGTCCGCGGGGTCCCGCGGCGCCATCTCGGCCCCACAGGTCTACGGCGCGCTGGCGGCCTTCGAGTCCTCACTGATCTCCCTCAACAGCCGCTACGATCTCTACGCGCAGGGCGTGGCCGATGCGCTCACCGCGAACGAACTCGAGGGGTTCAACGTGTTCCGCTCCTTCGTCGCGCGCTGCGCGGAATGCCACACCCCGCCGCTGTTCACCAACCAGCAGATCGCGGTGATCGGCATGCCGGAGGCCCGCGGCCACGCCTTCGACCCGGGCGCGGGCGATGCGCCGGACGCACCCCTGCTGCGGGGCGGCTTCAAGGTTCCCAGCCTGCGCAACGCATCCTTCACCGCACCCTATGGTCACTCGGGCCAGTTCGGAACGTTGCGCGAGACGGTAGCCTTCTACACCAAAGGCCGGGGCCACGCGGTGCCGCCGGGAGAACACCTGCAACTGCACTGGCACATCTGGGAGCCGAAGCTCTCCGATCATGAGCTGGACAGGCTGGTCGATTTCCTCGGCGCCTTGAGCGATGAGTCCTTCCTGCCTGCCACCCCCGATGTCCTGCCCTCGGGACTGCCGCTGCCCGCCGAACTCAAACGCGATGGAGAACACTCGTGAAGAAATCCGTCATCCTCAGCATCGTGCTCGCGGCCCTGGCCGCCACCGGCGGGTATCTCTACGGGACGCGCCACGGTTTCCAGGCACCCACGGTGGCCGCGAGTTCCACCGCCGAGACGCTGTCGGGCGCGAAGCGCCCCGCCGTCGCGGCCCCGTCGCTCCAGCCGGCAGCGCGCAACGGCAAGGTCATCAGCGTCAAACCGGGAGAGTCCATCCAGGAAGCGGTGCGCCGGGCGCAGCCCGGGGACACGGTGCAGGTCATGCCGGGCACGTATTTCGAGACGGTGTACATCGACAAGGACGACATCGCCCTGGTCGGGGTGATCCATGGCGGTGACTGGCCCACGCTCGATGGCCAGAAGACCCGCAACGACGCGGTGCTCTACTCGGGCAACGGCATCCGGGTGGAGAACCTGAAGTTCACCCACTACAAGGGCAACGCCATCATGGGCCAGGCGGGCAACAACTTCGTCATCCGCCACAACTGGATCCTCGACTCCGGCGTGTACGGCATCTTCCCGGAATTCGCGCAGAACGGCTTGATCGAATACAACACGCTGAGCGGGATCGAGGATGCCGCCATCTACGTCGGCATGTGCGACAACATCCAGGTGTCGCACAACGAGGTGCATGGCAACGTCGCGGGCATCGAGGCCGAGAACTCGCGCCACGTGATCATCGAGAACAACCTCGCCTACGACAACGCCGGCGGCATCCTCACCTTCATCACCCCGGGACTGCCGATCAAGACCACCGATGACATCATCATCCGCAACAACTTCGTGGTGTCGAACAATCACAAGAACTTCGGCGCGCCGGGGTCGATCGTCTCCGGTGTGCCGAGCGGCACCGGCATCATCGTGATGGCGGCGGACGATGTGATCATCGAGAACAACATCATCCGCGACAACAAGAACGCGGGCATCGTGGTCGCCGATCACAAGTCCTTCGCCAACATCACGCCGGACCCCGAATCCGAGCCGAACCCGGACCGCGTGCAGGTGCTGGCCAACTTCTTCGCCGACAACGGCTACGACCCCATCAAGGACATCCAGGCACTGATGCTCGCCGGCCTCACCCGCCAGGGACCGGACCTGGTCGCGGTAGGCGGTGGCACCGGAAGCTGCGTCTCCAATCGTGACGGCATCAAGTGGCTGGGCGTGAGCGCCTGGGGCCCCTGCCAGCGCACCGACACGCATGACATCACCACCTACCTGCTCGACAAGCCGGCGCCCCCGCGCGTGATGAACGCCGCGGATCGCGGCAAGCTGGTCTACTCCTCGGTGTGCGCCGGCTGCCACGCCTACAACGTGCGCATGATCGGCCCGCCGACCCAGATCATCCAGGTCATGTATGCCGGCAACCCGCAGGGGATCGCCGACTACATCGCGAAGCCTGTGAGGAAGCGCGAGGACTTCCCGCCCATGCCCCCGCAGTCCCACCTGAGCCCGGACTTGAGGCTGGCGGTTGCGCAATACCTGCTGACGCTGAAGTAGCCGCGGGAACATGGCCGCGGGCGCCGATGACCTCGCCACCCGGCTCACCGAGCTGTATCCCGTGCTCGCGGAGCTGCCTGCGGAGTTGCTGCAGCAGGTGCTGAAGTCCGATACCCAGCGCCTGCGCGTGCCGGCCGACCAGGCGCTGTTCGAGCAAGGCGCACCCTGCCAGGGCTTTCCGCTGGTCATCGAGGGCGAGGTGCGCGTGGCGCGCGGCTCGGCGCAGGGACGTTCGCTGGAGCTGTACCGGGTCACGCCGGGCGAACTGTGCGTGGCCTCGACCTCGAGCCTGTTCGGCCACGTGCCGTTGATGGCACACGGCCACACGGTGAGCGAGACCGAACTTGCCGTCCTGTCGCAGGCCGGTTTCGAGCGGCTGATCCAGGAGGAACCGTTCCGCCGCTTCGTGTTCGGCATCTTCGCCGACCGGCTCGCCTCGCTCATGTCCCTGGCCGAAGCGGTGGCCTTCCAGCGGCTCGACCAGCGACTGGCGGGTGCGCTGCTCGGCCATGGGCGCCAGCTCAACACCACCCACCAGGCCTTGGCTGACGAGCTGGGCACGGTGCGCGAGATCATCACCCGGCTGTTGAGGCGCTTCGAGCGCTCCGGCTGGGTCACCCTGGGCCGGGAGCGTGTCGAGATCCGCGATGCCGCGTCGTTGCGCCGGCTGGCTGGCGGTGAGCCCCTGCCCGACCCGAACGCCGCCATCGCCCGCCCTCGGTGACCCTGGTCACAGACCTTCCGGACGCCGGAAGTTCAGAGTGAACCTGAAGGCAAGGACCCGTCAGCAGGCGGGCGATTGCGAAGCCTCGTGTGATCTCGAAGGAACAGGAGCAGGATCATGAAAATGAACGTCGGCGGCATCGACCGTCCAGTGCGCATCATCGCCGGTGTGGCACTCATCGCGCTGGCCGCAACCCACACCATCGGACTCTGGGGCTGGATCGGCATCATCCCGCTGGCCACCGGCCTCGTGGGATTCTGCCCGGCGTACACCCTGCTGGGACTGAATACCTGCCCGCTCAAGAAGGGCTGATTCGGGGCACTATTGCCTGAGCTGCCCCATCGCCAGCTCGGCGTCTGGCATGCCGCCTCAGTGTGCGTGGGCATGGTCATCGGCGCCGGCATCTTCAAGACCTCTCCGGCCGCCGCCGCCAATCTTTCGGGCTCGATGTCACTGATGCTGGCGTGGTTCGGCGGCGGTCTGTTCGCCCTGGTCGGCGCCCTGTGCTTCGCCGAGATGGCGGCCGCCTTCCCGGATGCCGGTGGCGACTACTTCTTCCTGCGCAATGCGTACGGATCCTGGATCGGTTTCCTGTTCGCCTGGTCGCGCTTCGCGGTGATCCACACGGGCTCCATGGCGATGCTGGCCTTCGTGTTCGGCGACTACCTCGGCCAGGTGGTGCACTTCGGCTCGCACGACAGCGAACTGTTCGCCACGTGCATCATCCTGGTGCTCATGGCCATCAACCTCGCCGGCATCCGCGTCGGCATCGGCACGCAGGTGGGACTGATGCTGATCGTGGCGGCAGGCCTTGCCAGCGTCGCGCTCGCCGGTGCCTGGCTGTGGTGGCAGGGAACGCCTCCCCCGCCGGTGGCATCCACCGCCCCAGCCTCGCCACATTTCGGCGCGGCGCTGGTGTACATCTTCCTGGCCTACGGCGGCTGGAACGATGCCGCCACGCTGTCGGCGGAGATGCGCGATGAGCATCACGGCATCCGGCTCGCACTGGTGCTGGGCATGAGCGCGGTGACCGTGCTGTACCTGCTCGCGAACTGGGGATACCTGCAGGGGCTGGGCTACCCGGGTCTGGCCGCGAGCGATGCGCCGGCGGCGCAGCTCATGCTGCGCGCCTTCGGCCGGCCCGGCCAGTACGCCATCATCGGCGTGGTGGCGATCACCACCATCACCTCGATGAACGCCATCATGATCACCGGCGCGCGGACCACTTATGCCGCGGCCCGGGACACGGGCGTGCTGCCACATTTGAGCCGCTGGCATGCCGTGCGCGGCACGCCCATCGCCGCGGTCATCGCCATCACTGTGGTCTCGCTCCTGCTGGTGGGGTTCGGGAGCCTCGCCCGTGGCGGCTTCATCGCCATCGTCGACTACATGTCGCCGGTGTTCTGGCTGTTCATGACGCTGAGCGCGCTGGCGGTGATCGTGCTGCGGCGCCGTTTCCCGGCCGTGCGCCGTCCCTACCGGGCGCCGCTGTTTCCCTTGCTGCCGCTGTTGTTCGCCCTCGGCAGTGCTTATGTCTTCTACTCGAGCGTGGCCTACCTGAAGCAGGGCGCCCTGGCCGGGGTCGCCGTGCTGGCCGTGGGCGCCGTGCTGCTGCTGCCCTTGCGGCGCCGCGGTCGTGCTTCGCGACGCGCACGCGCCTGATCGCAGCGCGTCGTCGCCTTCGAGGATAGCTGCTGCCCTTGCGACGGCCTCCTCCGCGGCCTGACAATCCGCATCCGTCAATCACACTTCCAGTCAAAGGAAACGTTCATGGGCCAGTACGCGTTGATCATCGATGGCAAGCGCATCGACTCCACCCCCAAGACCTTCAAGGTGCTCAATCCGGCGGATGAGTCCGTCGTCGCCGAGGTGCCCGAGGGCACCGTCGAACTGCTGGACAAAGCGGTCGCGGCGGCCCGCAAGGCCTTGCCCGGCTGGTCGGCGCAGTCTTCCGAGGCGCGGGCCGCCAAGCTCATGGAGATCGCTGATCTGCTGGAGAAGAACCAGGCGGAACTCGCGCAGCTCATCACCAAGGAACAGGGCAAGCCGCTGGGCGGCCTGGGCTCGAACTTCGAGGTCGGTGGCGCCGCGGCGTGGACCCGTGTCACGGCGAGTCTCAACCTGCCCGAGGAAACCATCCAGGACGACAAGCAGGGCAAGATCCTGCTGCGCCGCAAGCCCGTGGGCGTGGTCGGCTCCATCACGCCGTGGAACTGGCCGATGATCATCGCCGTGTGGCACATCATGCCGGCCATCCGCATCGGCTGCACCGTGGTGATCAAGCCCTCGCCCTACACACCGCTCTCCACGCTGCGCATGGTGGAACTGATGAACACCGTGCTGCCGCCCGGCGTCGTCAACATCGTCACCGGCGATGCCGAGGTCGGCAATCGCATGTCGGTGCACCCCGGCATCGACAAGATCGTGTTCACCGGCTCGGTCAACACCGGCAAGAAAGTCATGGGCGGCGCCGCCAACACGCTCAAGCGCCTGACGCTGGAACTGGGCGGCAACGATGCCGGCATCATCCTGCCCGGCACCAACATCGATCCGCTGCTGGAGAAACTGTTCTGGGGCTGCTTCATCAATGCGGGCCAGACCTGCGCCGCGCTCAAGCGCCTGTTCGTGCACTCCTCGCAATACGAAGAGGTGGTGAAGAAGCTGGCGGACTATGCCTCGAAGATCCCCATGGGCAACGGCATGGACGAGAAGAGCGCCCTCGGACCCTTGAGCAACAAGATGCAGTTCGACAAGGTGTCCGCCATGGTGGATGAGGCCCGCGCGAGCGGCGCCCGCATCGTCCTCGGCGGCGTGAAGCCCAAGGGCCCGGGCTTCTTCTATCCCCTCACCGTCATCGCCGATGCCACCGACGACATGCGCGTGGTCAAGGAAGAGCAGTTCGGCACGGTGATCCCGGTCCTCAAGTACGAGACGGTGGATGAAGCCATTGCACGCGCCAACGCGCTCGAAGTCGGCCTCGGCGGCTCGGTGTGGGGCAATGATCCGGCGGAAGCGGCCAAGATCGCCGCGCGCCTGGAATGCGGCACGGCCTGGGTGAACCAGCATGCGGGCCTGCACCCGATGGCGCCGTTCGGCGGCGTGAAGTGCTCCGGGATCGGCGTCGAGTTCAACGTCGACGGGTTGAAGGAGTACACGACGGTTCAGGTGCTCAACATCGCCGTCTGATCCCATCGAAAAAGTCCGGGCCCGCATCAGGGCCCGGGCGTGATGATTTGACCTTGCCGGCGGACGGGGATCACCCTGCCGACGTATGTTCCGGGGCGGGGGTCAATTTGACCCCCGACGCGGCCACTACGCCGAAAGTGTCTCATCCCCCTTCCGTCATCTCCACCGAAGCCACGCACGTGAGCTGGAGCAGCTTCCGTCGAATCGACTCTGCGGTGGCCGTGGAGATGCCATCGAGCATGATCTCGATGGACACGAACTGATCCTCGCGGGCCAGGCTCACGCGCCACGGCGTGACATTGGCGAGATTGCACAACCCCGCCACGCGCGCGAGCACATCCGGCTCCACCTCGGCACGGATGGCATAGGTGAACACCGTGCCGATGATGCTGCCGGTCGCCGGCGCCGTGTCGCCCGCATAGACATCGGCCACGGCGGTGATGCGGGTATCATTCATTCGAGGGCGCCTGTGGGTGCATGGTGCCGACATTCTAGACGCGCTGCTGCGCGCTGTCGCCGGACGGGAACATCGCATGGATCCACGCGCCTTGCTGATGCAGGCCTTCGAATGCGCGGTCGCCGCCGCGGACCCCGCGCGCATCCTGGCGCCGGCGACCCTGGACCTGCGTGGATCGCGGGTGCGCGTGCTGGGTGCGGGCAAGGCTGCGGCCTCGATGGCGGCTGCCGTGGAAGCGGCGTGGGATGACCTCGAACTGCTCGAGGGAGTCGTCGTCACCCGCGATGGACATGCGCTGCCGACGACGCGCATCACGGTGCTGACGGCCGCTCATCCGGTACCCGATGAGCGCTGCGTGGCGGCGGCGGACCGGCTTCTCGATCTCGCGCGCGGCTGTCCCGCCGGCACGCTGATGCTCGGCCTGTGGTCGGGCGGCGGATCGAGCCTGCTGAGCCGTCCCGTCGAGGGCGTGTCGCTCGCGCAGTACCAGGATCTCACCCGGGCGCTGCTGAGAGGCGGTGTGCCCATCGGTGAGTTCAACACCTTGCGCCGGCACTTGTCGGCCTCGCAGGGCGGGCGCCTCGCGCTCGCCTCCCCGGCACGCATCCGCAATCTCATCCTCTCCGATGTTCCCGGCGATGATCCCAGCGCCATCGCCTCGGGCCCTTGCTGCCCCGATCCCACGACCTTTGCCGACTGCCTGGACATCCTGGCACGCTGGCGCATCGAGGTGGCTGACAGCATCCGGCAGCACCTGCTGGCGGGCGCGGCAGGTCGCGTGGAGGAAACGCCCAAGCCGGGCCATCCCCGCTTCGCAACCGTGGACACGCGCATCATCGGCAGCGGCGCCCGCAGTCTCGCGGCGGCTTCGCGGTTGCTGGGCGAGGCTGGCGTCCGGGTCATCGATCTCGGCGATGGCATCACGGGTGAGGCCCGCGAAGTGGCGCGCTCGCACGCCGCCCGCATCCGCGAATTGGCCCGCGGCCACCGACCGCACGATGCGCCGGTGGCGCTGCTCTCCGGCGGCGAATGCACGGTGAGCGTCCGCGGCCCCGGCCGCGGCGGCCGCTGCAGCGAATACCTGTTGCAGCTCTGGCTCGAGATTCGGGAGCTGGCGGGGGTGTACGCCATCGCCTGCGACACCGACGGCATCGATGGCACCGAGGACAATGCCGGCGCGTGGTTCGGACCTGGACTTGCGGATCGCGTGCGCGAGGCCGGCCTGGACGCCGTCGAGTGCCTGCGAAGCAACGATGCCCACGGTTTTTTCGCCGCCGCCGATGCGCTGGTGCACACCGGCCCGACCCGCACCAACGTCAACGACTTCCGCTGCGTGATGCTCCTCTGAGCCGCCGGGACTTTCAGCGCAGGAGCTGGGTCACCGCGATGCCGACGAAGTTGCCGACCACGTGGCAGAGGATGCCGGTCATGACCGCGGGCGTGACCATCGAATGCCACCCCTTGCCGGCCACCACCGCGACCGTCGCCGCCGGCCCCACCAGCGCTGCGCCACACCCCGTGATGGACTCCGCGAGGTTCAGCCGCAGCAACCGGCACAGGGTCAAGGTCACCGTGATGGCGATGACCAGCAGCAGGATGACGTAGAAGAACAGGCTCAGCGCGCTGTCGAGGAAGGTGGTGATGTCGGTGCCGAGGCCAATCATCGCGAAGAACAGGTACATGAACAGCATGCCCAGCTCGAACTCACCACGGAGCTTGCGCAACTGCCGCGGGAACAGATTGGCCGTCACGACGGTCAGCGCGGTGACATACAGGATGTGATACTGCCCCTGGTCGTGTCCGACGGCGGCGCCCACCGCCACACCGACAAGCTTCGCCAGAGCACACAGCCCCAGGCTCAGGGCCAGCGCACCGCTGATGTGCGTGAGCCGAAACTCAGGGATGGCGGTGAGTTCGGCGGCCGCATCAGGATCCCCGCGCTCAACCTCGTCCGGGGTGGCGCCGAACAGTCGCTGGATGAAGCGGAAGCCTGGAAGCGCCACGAGCGTCATCAGCCCGAGCACGCTCGGGATCATGCTCGCGCCCGTCGCCACCGACAGGGCCGTGGGAGTCATGCCCACGGCATTGGCCACCGCCACCAGGCTGATGGTGCCGCCGATGAAGCCGCCCGCGTACACGCCGGCCTCCTGCGCACCGACATGGAACGGGTGCAGCAGCGCGTAGCCGACGAGCGCACCGATCACCACGCCGACGCAGGCCACGGCGAAGCCGATCATCACCCGGCCGCTTTCGATGAAGATGCGCTTCAGGTCCGCCTTGATCATCAGCAGGGGGATGGCGGCCGCCACCACGTACTGACCGATGAACCCGGCCACCGTTGAACTGAAGGCGGTGACGTGCAGGTTCGACAGGAGGCTCCCGAGCGAGAGCACCACGACGACGCCGGGGAAGATCTTGCCGTAGCGGGATGCATCGGCCAGGAACCCCAGCCACACCATGATGAGCACCACCGCCATCATCGACAGCACATCGTTCGGCGCAATCACGGTCATCCGGCGGCCCCCGTTTGCAGCCAGCCGTGCGGCGGCCGTCCTGCCCTGGAGGCGATACTAGCGCATCGCGCGCCGCGCATTCGCATCGTGGCTCATGCGGGCATTAGCTGGCCTGATGCGATGCTGCGAGGCTTGCGCTGCACCTCTTCCCGGGATTAGGTTAGCCGGCGCATGAACACCATCGCCTGCTTCGGAGAACTGCTGCTGCGGCTCAGCGCGCCAGGGGTGCAGCCCCTGCTCCGCTCGGCCCGTCTCGAGACCTGCTTCGGCGGCGCCGAGGCGAACACCGCCATCGCACTCGCCTACCTCGGGCACCGGACCCGCGTCCTCACGACGCTCCCGGACAACCCCATCGGCGATGCCTGCCTCGGCGAACTGCGGCGGCATGGCATCAACACCTCGGGCGTCGCACTGCGACCGGGGCGGATGGGACTGTATTTCTACACGGCGCCGGCGCAGCTTCGACCCGCCCGCGTGGTCTATGACCGGGCGTCCTCGGCATTTTCCCTGGCCGGACCCGCCTGTTACGACTGGCCGGCGCTGCTGGAAGGCGCGCAGTGGCTGCATGTCTCGGGCATCACCCCGGCGCTGGGAGAGGCTTGCCACGCCGCATTGCGCGCGGCCGTGGACGCCGCGCGCGCAGGCGGCGTGCGCATCAGCTTCGACTGCAACCTCCGCCCCTCGCTGTGGACCGGCCGCGAGGCGCAGGCGCCCGCCGTGCTTCGACCGTTGGCGCAGGCCGCGCAACTGCTGTTCGGCAATGCCGCCGACATCGCGGCGCTGTTCGGTGGTTCGCCGGGCAGTGATTCCCCGCGGGAGGCTCAGCAGCAGGCCGCGCAGGCCGCCTTCGCGGCCTGTCCCACGCTCGAGCACGTGGCCGCCACGCACCGGCACACGCACTCGGCCGACCATCATTCGCTCACGGGTTTCCTGTCGAGCCGCACCGCGGCCTGCGCCAGCCGGGTCTTCGAGCTCGATCCCATCCTCGAGCGCATCGGCGGCGGGGACGCCTTCGCGGCGGGCATCCTGCATGGCCTGTGCCGGGGCGATTCGGCGCAGCGCACCGTGGACTTCGCCACGGCCTTGTCCGCCCTGAAGCACACGCTGCCGGGGGATTTCAGCACCTTCGGCGCGGGGGACGTCGAGCACCTGCTGGAGGCGGGACGGATGGACGTGCGCCGCTAGTGCCCGGAAGTCAGGCCATGAGCCCAATTGATCGCCGCATGAAGAACTATCACCCGCAAGCAGTGCCCGCAGCGATTGGCTAAAGCGCCGCGCGTTGCGATCATGGCGCCCATGGATTCCCCCCTCACCGTCGACGTCGCGATTGCCGGCGGCGGCGTCAATGGCCTCGCCTGCGCCGCCACCCTCGCACGCGAGGGCCTCACCGTCTGCGTGGTCGAGCGCAACCCCTGGGTCGGCGGCGGTGCGGTCACCCGCGAGGTGACGCTGCCCGGCTTCCGGCACGACCTGTTCGGCAGCTCGCATGTCTGGATCCAATGCAACCCCGACTTCCAGGCGATACGACCGGAGCTCGAGCAGCACGGCCTGCACTACCTGTGGGCCGAGGATCACATCACCGGGCACCCCGACCGCAACGGCGGCCCCGGCATCATCATCTACAAGTCCATCGACAAGACCTGCGAGAGCATCGCGCGCTACTCACAGGCGGACGCCGCGCGCTACCGGCAGATCCATGATGATTTCAGCCTGGTGAAGGACGGGTTCCTGAAGGCGTTCTTCTCCCCACCCTCGCCGCCCTCCACGCTCGCGCGCGCACTCGAAACCACGCACGAGGGCTTGCGGCGCCTGCAGGAGTTCTCCCTCTCGGCCCGGGCCTGGGTGGAGAAGAACTTCGAGAACGGCTTCGTCAAGGCGGTGATGCTCAACTGGGCGCTGGCGCCGCAGATCCTGCCCGAGCAGGAAGGCGCGGGTCAGTCCTTCTACATCATGATTCCCGCGATCCACGTTTACGGCCAGGCCATCCCGCGCGGCGGCAGCCAGGAGCTGCCGAACGCCATGGTGCGCTATGTCGAGGCGCACGGCGGCAAGGTCATGACCAACGCACCGATCCGGCGCATCCTGGTCGAGAACGGCCGAGCCACCGGCCTCGCGCTGGCCGATGGCACCACCGTGCTCGCGCGCCGCGCGGTGGTCTCGGCGCTCGAACCGAAGCAGACCTTCCTGGATTTCGTCGGCACCGAACACCTGAAGCCCGACTTCGAACGCATGGTGCGTGGCTTCTCCTTCGGCCGCATCAGCATCTGCCGGCTGCACCTGGCCCTGTCGGAGGCCCCGCGCTTCGACAATGGCGCCGACATGAGCGCCTGCCTGTTCCATCGCGTGGTGGACTCCACCGAGCAGATGATGCGCTTCTACGCCGAGATCGCCATGGGCGTGCCGCCCACCGACCCCTTCCTGTGGAGCGCCTGCTGGACGCTGATGGACCCCACCCGCGCCCCGGCCGGCAAGCACACGCTGATCCTCGACACCTTCGTGTCGAACTGGCTGGCCGATGGGCGAAGCTGGAAGGACATCGGCGAATGGTACGGGCGCGAAGTGCTGCTGAAGAAGCTGCGCCAGTATGCGCCGAACATCGACGACTCCACCATCCTCGGGATGTATGTCGAGACGCGCGAGACGCTCGAGGCCGCGAATCCCAGCTTCGTGGACGGCACCACCAACGGCGGCGAGCGCATCGCCGCGCAGCTCGGCTACTTCCGGCCCTTCCCGGGCTATGCGCACTATCGCTCGCCCATCCGCCAGCTCTACATGACCGGCCCCCACTGCCATCCGGGCGGCGGCATCTCGGCCATGGGCACCATCACCGCGCGCGTCATGCTGGATGACTTCGGCATGCGGCGAGCGAACTTCTGACACGAGACCTTTCACCCGAGGCGAGACCATGAGCAAGCGAATCGAGAAATACACGGCGCTGGTGATGCAGCCGCAGATACACGTCGCCGAGGACCGCGCCGGCATCCAGAAAAACCTGCAGCGCGCGCTGCAGATGATCGACTTCGGCGTGGGCTACACCTGGGAGCTGCCGGCCCGGCTGGTGGTGTTCCCGGAATATTTCCTGCAGGGCGTCACCACGCCGGGCAAGGGTGAACACGGCATCGATTCGTTCATGAAGAAGGCCATCACCTTCGATGGTCCGGAATTCAAGACGCTGGCCGACAAGGCGCGCGAATACAAGCTGTACATCGCCGGCGGCGGCATCGTCGAGAAGGTGCCGCAGTTCCCCGACCGCTGGTTCAACACCGCCTTCATCATCGGTCCGGATGGCGAGCTTGCGCTGCGCTACCACAAGTGGCACATCCCCGCCTCCATTGGCCTGGGCACGAGCCCGCACGATATGTTCGAGGAATACAAGCAGGTGTTCGGCGGCGACATCAAGACCCTGTTCCCGGTCATCGACACGCCCATCGGCAAGCTCGGCACCATGACCTGCCACGACGGCTGTACGCCGGAAGTGTCGCGCGCGCTGGGCTACAACGGCGTGGAAGTCATCTGCCACCCGGTGGCCCTGCAGGAGATCGAGGGCGTCTCCCCGCCCTGGGATTTCTGGATGTTCACGCGCCGCACGCGCGCCCACGACAACATGGCCTACGTGCTGGGCTCGAACTGGGGCACGGTGGACTACGCCTACTATCCGCGCGCCTTCTGCTCGGGCAATTCCTTCGCCATCGACTACACCGGCATGGTGATGCGGCATGCTCCTTACCCGGAGGAGCAGGTGCTGGCCGCCACCATCGATATCGAGGCGCTGCGCGAGCACCGTTCGCGCTGCAACCACAACTGCTGGGTGGACCTGCGCACGGAAGGGTTCCGCCAGATCTACGAGAAGCCCATATACCCGGCCAACCAGTTCCCGACGGGCAAGCCGCCACGGACGCTGGCCGACAAGATGGGTCCGCTGAAGGAAGTGTTCCGCGACCTGTACGGACGCGGCCAGTTCATGCCGCCGGCCGGGATGAACATCGAGGACATGCCGGACCTGCACGAGCGCCGCGTGTCTCGCGCGCAGGACCTGGGCACGCTGAAGAAGAGCTGAGGAGATCACATGAAGGTTCACTCCGCGCTCGCCGACATGGACATCAGCATCGGCGAGGTCCGGCGCGAGGGGGCCGAGCTGGTGCTCGCCTCGGGCGCGGGCAGCTCGCTGGACACCACCATCCGCATCGACGCGCGTGAGGCGCTGCGCATCCTGGGAAGCGTCCTGGGCAGCGCAGGGGGCCTGGGCTTCGTGCTCGGGTTGCCGTTCCTGGCGCTGCGACGGCCGGCGACGGCGAACGCGGCGGGTGCGACCCGAGGCCGCGCCGCGGCGCCCACCGACATCAACAAGCCCTGGTAAACACGCGGGCCGGAAGGCCCGGCCTGCCGCTCAGATCCGCATCATCACCGATTGGGTCTCGAGGTAGAGCATGAGGCCCTCCAGGCCATGCTCGCGGCCCCAGCCGCTCTGCTTCATGCCGCCGATGGGCATGCTGAGCTCGGGGATGCCATGCGCGTTCACCCAGACGATGCCGCTGCGCAGCGACTCGGCGGTGCGGTGGGCGCGGGAGAGGTCCCGCGTCCAGACGCTCGCGGCCAGCCCGTAGATCGAGTCATTGGCCTGACGCACCGCGGCCTCGGCCGTGTCGAAGGGCATCACCGTCACCACGGGCCCGAAGATCTCCTCCTGCACGGCGGGGTTAGCCGCATGCTCGCAGGCGATCACCGTGGGCGGATAGAAGAAGCCTTCTCCTGGCCGCGGCTCACCGCCGCACAGCAGCCGCACACCGGCGCCGCGGCTGCGGCTGACGATGTCGTGCACGCTGTCGCGATGCGCACCGGCCACCAGCGGTCCCACCTCGCTCGGGGCCGCGAGCCCTGGACCCACCACCAGGCCCGAGGCGATCTGCGCCAGCCGCTCGCACACCTGCGGGTAGATGCTGCGCTCCGCGTAGACCCGCGAACCCGCGACGCAGACCTGCCCGGCATTGCTGAAGATCGCGGCGGCCGCTCCCGGGATCGCCTCCTCCAGGTCGGCATCGGCGAAGATCAGCGTCGGTGACTTGCCGCCGAGCTCGAGCGACAGGCGCTTGAGGTTGCCCGCCGCCGCGGCCAGCAGTTGCCGGCCCACCGCCGTCGAACCGGTAAAGGCCACCTTGTCCACCCGCGGATGTGCCGCGAGTGCCTGGCCCACGACCCGGCCGCGGCCACTGAGCACGCTCACGGTGCCCGACGGAACGCCCGCCTCGAGCAGGATTTCAGCCAGGCGCAGCACGGACAGCGTCGACCATTCGGCGGGCTTGAGCACCACGCTGCAGCCGACGGCCAGCGCCGGCGCCAGCTTCCAGGCGGCCGCGACCAGTGCCCCGTTCCAGGGAATGATCTGTGCCACGACACCCACCGGTTCGTGGCGCACATAACCATGGAACCGCTGCCCCGGCACGGACGGTTCGAAGGTGGATCCCGGCATCTTCGTGCACCAGCCGGCGTAGTAGCGGAAGGTCTCCGCCGCATGCGGCACCTCGTAGGCCAGCGTGGACGAATACAGCTTGCCGCCATCGAGGCACTCGAGTTCCGCCAGCATCCGCGCCTGGGCGTCGATGAGTTCCGCCACCCGCCACAGCACCTGTTGCCGGCGGGCGGGCGTGAGGTCGCGCCAGCGCCGGTCCTCGAAGCTGTGCCGCGCCAGCGTTACCGCCGCCTCGACATCGGCGGCGCCGGCAACGTGGAAGCGCCCGATGGGCCGACCCGTGGCAGGGTCGATGGCCTCGATGGGATCCTCGGCGCCGCGCACGGCTTGCTCGCCGATGAAGAAGGGGCGCGCCTCGGCCAGGTACGCCCGCGTCGCCGCCGAGACCTCGTGGAGCTGGGACATGGGCTAATTCTTGAGATAAGCGGTGAGCACGTCCAGCACCGCATCGTTCTCGTGGGCGAGCCCCACGGTGATGCGCAGGCAGCGCTCCGGCCCGCCGCTGCCCACGGGTCGTGGAATGATGCCGGCCGCCTCGAGGGCGGTGGCGGCGCCCGCCGGCGTATGCACGTCACCGGTGAAACGCAGCAGGTAGAAGTTGGTGACCGTGGGCACCCATTCGATGCCCGGCAACCGCGCCACGCCCTCGCGCAGCTTGCGCAGCTCGCGCGCGTTGTAGTCGCGCACGTAGGCGGCATACGCCTGGTCGCGCACCGCGGCCGTCGCCGCGGCCATGGCCGCGGAGGAGGCGTTGAAGGGCGTGCGGATGCGCTGCACGGCATCGATGATCGCCGCCGGCGCGTAGGCCCAGCCGATGCGAAGGCCGGCCAGGCCATAGAGCTTGGAGAAGGTGCGGGTCATCACCGCGTTGCCGCCGGCATCCACCAGCCCCGCGCCGGCATCGAAATCCGGCTCGCTGACGTAATCCGCGTAAGCGGAATCGATGACCAGCAGTACCTCGGGCGGAAGCTGGCGATGCAGTCGCGCCAGGTCCGCGGCCGCCAGGTACTGGCCCACCGGGTTGTTGGGGCTGGCGAGGAACACCATGCGCGTGCGCGGCGTCACCGCCGCGAGCAACAGGTCCGCATCGGGCCGCAACGCCGGTTCCTCCGCGAACACCAGCTTCGCGCCCTGCGCCGTGGCGTGCACCATGGCCATGGCGAAGCTGAAGCGGCTGAACACGACTTCATCGCCGGGCTGGACATAGGCGCGGATCAGGAGTTGCAGCAGCTCATCGGACCCGTTGCCGCAGACGATGCGCGCCGCGTCGAGCCCGAAAGTCTCGCCGATGGCCTCGCGCAACCCGAGCTGGCTGCCATCGGGATAGCAGAACAGCTCGCCCGCCACGCGCTGGTAGGCCTCGATGGCCCGCGGCGACGGGCCCAGGTGCGACTCGTTGGCCGACAGCTTGATCGGCCGCGCGCAGCCCGGGAGCCCGCACTTGCCCTGCTGGAAGGGTGAGAGCGGCGAGAGCTCCGGGCGCGGCGTGGGCGCCCGCGATGAGGCTCGCAGCCGCACGTTCATGCCGGCACCTGTGCAGCCGGCGCCTGTGCGTGCGCGGGCGGCTTGATGATGTGCTTCCAGGGCGAGGTCATGTCCTCGCAGGGTACCTCGATGAGCGCCGGCGCATTGCGCTCGAGCGCCGCGCGGATGGCGCGCGTGAGCTGCGCCGGCTCGCGCACGCGCTCGGCGTGCATGCCGAAACTGTCGGCGAACTTCATGAAATCCGGATTGCGCAGGTCGGAACCGATTTGCCGGCCGCCGAACCACTCCTTCTGCTGGCGCTGCACATTCTGGAACTTGCCGTTGTTGAACAGCACAGTGACCAGCGCGATGCCATGCTGCATGGCCGTGGCCATCTCGTTGCAGGTGAACAGGAACCCGCCATCGCCCGCGATGTTCACCACGGCCTTGTGCGGATGCGCCACCTTCACGCCCAGCGCGGTGGCATAGCCATAGCCCAGCGTGCCCTGGTACCCGCAGTTGACATGGTGGCGCGGCTCGTACACCGGGAATCCGTACCAGGAGGCATAGCCCACCTGGGTGATTTCATCCACGAAGTAGCCATCCTCGGGCAGGGCTTCGCGGATGGCGCCGAGGAAGGAGAGCTGGGGCTGCACCTGGCCGATCTCGGCCGCGATGCGCGCCTTCAGCGCGAGCAGTTCCGCCTCGCGCGAGGCGGGAGAGAAACCGCGCCGCGCCAGCGCGCGGCTCAGCGCGGTCATCGCCTCGCCCGCATCCGCGTGCAGCGCCACCGCCGGCGCTTCGATGCGGTCCAGCTCCGCGGGGTCGATGTCGATGCGGATGATGCGCATGCCAGGTGCGGTTTTCCAATGCAGGAGCTGCTGCTCCATGCGGGTGCCGATGCCGAGCACCACGTCGGCGTCCTTCCACAGTTCGTAACCGGCGGGCAGCACCTGCGAGAGGTAGTGGCGATCGGAGAGGATGCCGCGGCCGCTGCGAAACGCCACCACCGGCGCCTGCAGCCGCTCGGCGAGTTCACGCAACTGCGCCGGCGCATCCGCCGCGCCGCCGCCCACGATGATCAGCGGACGGCGGGCCTTCACCAGCAGCTCCGCCGCCTGTTCGATGCGGTCGGTGTCCAGCGCCGGCGCCTCGAGCGGATTCGCGGCGCCGCGCAGCTCCACGTCGGTTTCCAGGCCCATGATGTCCATGGGCATCTCCAGCGCCACCGGGCCCCGGCGCCCGCCGGTGAGCCGCGAGAAGGCTTCGTTGACGATGGCCGGCGCATCCTGCGGGCGATCGATGCGCGCGGCCCATCGGGTCAGCGAACGGAGCGTGGCGAGCTGGTCGGGCAGCTCGTGCAGGAAGCCGATGCCGCGGCCGATGGCATGGCTCGGGATCTGTCCGGTCAGGCACAGCACCGGCGCATTGGTCGCGTATGCCGAGCACAGCGCCGCGGTGGAGTTGAGCACCCCCGGACCGGGCACGACGGTGTACACACCGGGACGGCCGGTGGAGCGTGCATAGCCGAAGGCCATGTAGCCGGCGCCCTGCTCGTGGCGCGAGCCGACCAAACGCAGCTCGCTCGAACGCCGGTACATCGAGTCGAAAAAGTGATCGAGCTGCCCGCCGGGCAGGCCGAAGATCGTGTCGACGCGATTGGCGAGGCACTGCCCGAGAATCGCATCCGCGCCGCTCATCCGTGTCATGGGATTGGATTGAAACCCTGTGGCCAGCCTGGGTCGCCATTAACTCGCGACCCGCCGATGCAATGCAATTCATCCCTTTTCATGGGTCGATTAGCAACCCTAATTTGGCGCAAGGATTCCCCATGCTACCGTCCTGCCGCATGCCAGCCTGCATCCCTTGCCACTCACCGCGCCGATACGCCACCGAGCGCATCCAGCGCCGGTTGCGATGCGCGGCCCTCCTCCACCAGCCAGTCGCGAAAAGCCGCCACCGCGGGGTCGGCCAGGGAACCGGACGAACACACGACGTAGTAGGCGAAGGGACTGGGCAATGCGAGATCGAAGGGCTTGACGAGCTGGCCCTTTTGCAGCGCATCGGCCACCAGTGCGCTGCGGCCGAGCGCGACGCCATCGCCATGGATCGCGGCGGCCATCACCAGGTGCGAATGGTTGAAGCCGGGACCGCGCTCGGTGTCGATGCCCTCGACACCGGCGGCGGCGAGCCAGGCGCGCCAGTCGGTGACCATGACATCGTGCAGCAGCGTGTGGCGCGCAAGGTCGGCAGGCACACGCAGCGGCTTTTCCGCGGTGATGATGGCGGGACTGCACACCGGGAACAGGCTCTCGGACAGGAACCTCGTCACCTCGAATCCCGTCCAGTCGCCCTCGCCGTAGCGGATGTCGATGTTCACCTCGCCCTTCGCCAGCGCATCGGCATCCAGGCCCGCTGCCTGGATGCGGACATCCACGCCCGGGTGCTTGCGAAGGAACTGGCCCAGGCGCGGCAACAGCCAATGAAGGCCGAAGGAGTCGAGTGTGGCGATGTTCAGCACGCGCTGCCGGCGCCGGTCCATGACCACGCTGGTGGCGCCACGGATGGCCTCGAAGGCGCCGCTGATGCGCGGCAGGTACTCGCGCCCCGCCTCGGTCAGCGCCAACCCCTGGCCACGGCCGATGCGATGGAACAGCGGCACGCCCAGCCACTCCTCCAGCGCCTTGATCTGGTGGCTGACAGCCGCCTGGGTCACATGGATCGACTCTGCAGCTCGGGTGAAACTCAGGTGACGGGCGGCTGCCTCGAACACGACGAGGGCGTTGAGCGGCGGCAGGCGGCGTGACATGGACGGATCTCCAACCGGTTGGACGTAATGCTAAGGTAGCCCGCGGAGGCTGATGCGATGAAAATAACCGAAGCGCGGGTGATCATCACCTGTCCTGGCAGAAATTTCGTGACCCTGAAGATCCAGACCGATCAGGGACTGCACGGACTGGGCGATGCCACGCTCAATGGCCGCGAGCTCGCGGTGGCGGCGTATCTCACCGAGCACGTCGTCCCCTGCCTCATCGGCCGCGATGCGCACCAGATCGAGGACATCTGGCAGTACCTGTACCGCGGCGCCTACTGGCGCCGGGGCCCCGTGACCATGAGCGCCATCGCCGCCGTCGACACGGCGCTGTGGGACCTGAAGGCCAAGGCCGCGGGAATGCCGCTGTACCAGCTCCTGGGCGGCCGCAGCCGCCAGGGCGTCATGGTGTATGGCCACGCGAACGGCCGCGACATCGCCGAGACCAGCGATGAGGTGCAGCGCTACATCGACATGGGCTACCTCGCGATCCGCGCGCAGACCGGCATCCCCGGCATGGCGAGCACCTATGGCGTCTCCGGCGACAAGCTGTTCTACGAACCCGCCGATGCAGACCTGCCCACCGAGAACCTGTGGTCGACCTCGAAGTACCTCGCGCACGTGCCGATGCTCTTCGAGGCCTTGCGCGTGCGCTTCGGCCAGGGGCCCCACCTGCTGCACGACGTGCATCACCGGCTCACGCCCATCGAGGCAGCGCGGCTGGGCAAGTCACTGGAGCCGTATTCGCTGTTCTGGATGGAGGATGCGACGCCGGCCGAGAACCAGGCGAATTTCCGGCTGATCCGCCAGCACACCGTCACCCCGCTCGCGGTGGGCGAGGTGTTCAACACCATCTGGGACTGCAAGCAGCTGGTGCAGGAACAGCTCATCGACTACATCCGCACCACCGTGGTCCACGCCGGCGGCATCACGCACCTGAAACGCATCGCGGATTTCGCCGCGCTCGACAACGTGCGCATGGGCTGCCATGGCGCCACCGACCTCTCGCCCGTGTGCATGGGCGCCTCGCTCCACCTCAACACCGCCATCCCGAACTTCGGCGTGCAGGAGTACATGCGGCACACGGAACAGACCGATGCGGTGTTCCCGCACGACTACCAGTTCTCCAAGGGCCGGCTGCATCCTGGCGATACACCCGGGCACGGGGTGGACATCGACGAGAAGCTGGCTGCGAAGTACCCCTACCAGCGTGCCTACCTGCCGGTGAACCGGCTGGAGGATGGCACGCTGTGGAACTGGTGAGGGCAGCAGGACGAAGCCGCCCGCGTTGCCGCGGGGGCGATGCCGTCGCGCCCCTCGCTACGCGGCGCGCTTGACGATGCCGGTGGCGAGGTTCGGGCTGTCGGGGTTCACGTCCAGCATGCGCGTGCGCGGCAGGATGACGAGGTCCATGTCCTCCATGGGGATGGCACCCAGCAGCACCTGATCACCCATGACCAGCGCACCGCAGAAGCCGATACGGTTCTTGAAGCGAAGCTCGACAGGGCCGACGTAAGGCACGCGCCGCCGGCTGCCGTCGGCAAGCGAGACTTCCTTGTGGTCGATGGTCTCGAGCGCAAGCTGCAGGCGCACATGCTCAGGGATGCACAGGAACAGCGCGCCCGAATCCGCCAGCGCCCGCGTCTCGATGTGCACGAGCGAAGGGGCGCGCGGATTGCGCATCACCAGATCAGCCGACACCAAACCCATTGCCATCACCTCACCGTATCACTGGAATTGAAGGATAACCAGTCCACCGGGCAACGGGGTGCCGTTCAGGCGCTGCGATCGCCCGGATACTCGCGCGGCGCGACGGCGCTTGAGACAATGAAGGCGCGCGACGCTGAGGTCGCGGGCCTTCAAGGTGCGCCCGGACCTTGCCGGGCGCGGGTCAGAACCGCATCGTGATGCTGGCTCCTACGGTCCGCGGGTTCGGACGCAGGCGGATGCCCGACAGGCCGAACTTCTGATAGGTGCCGGTGTAATAGTGTTCACCCGTCAAATTCAGCACGTAGACGTTGAACGAGAGGCGCTCGAGGTCCACTCCGCCGCGCAGGTTGAATACATCGAACGATGGCACCTTGTACGGGAAGTCGCCGTACGGCAACGCGCGCACCACCGCGCCTTTGCTATTGGGTGATCCACCGGTGGTTTGCGCCCAGGTCAACGCTTCGATGTCACTGTAGATCGGGTCCCGATGCGTGAATTCGACGCGCGCCCAGGCTGAATTGTTGCCAAAGGGCACCCGATACTCGCTGAACAAATTGATGGTCGACTTCGGCGAGTTCGGGATGGCCAATCCCTTCAGCGATACGTTGAAACCGCCGGTAATCGTGCTCAGCCTGTGTCCGTTCACGCAGGGATTGGCCGGATCGTCAGTGGACGAGCACTGCTGTTCTTCGAGGATCTCCGTATTGAGGAATCCGAAAGACCCACCAAAGGTGATGTTAGCGGTCGGACGCGCGGTTAACTCGATCTCCATACCCCTGGCCTCAGCCTTGGGAATGCTGATGGTTTGCTCGAAGTTGGTGGACAGGTCACCCGGCACCAGGAATCGGAACGCCTCCATCTGCAGGTCCTTCCACTTCATGTAGAAAACCGAAGCATTCAAGCGCACCCTATGGTCTGCGAACTCGGATTTGAACCCGACCTCATAGTTCCAGAGCGTCTCCTTGTTGAAGGGCTGGGCGAGCGGTGCGTTGGTAAGACCGGCATTGCCCATGGACAGGCCGCCAGCCTTGTAACCCTTCGACACTGTGGCGTAGACACTGACATCGTCATGCAACTGGTAGCGCGCGCCGATGCGGGGCGTCGTGTCGTTGAAGCTCGCATCGCCATTGACTACCGGGCGCGCGAAGTTGACGAAACTCTGGAAGAACCCGGCCGTCGGCGGCGGTGAGGGTGGGTTGTTCGGCGCGATGCCGTACGCCTGCAATCCCCGCGTGACCTTGTCGTGCGTGAAGCGCAGGCCCGCGAACAGTTCGGCCTTGTCCGTGGCGTGCCAGGTGACATCACCGAAACCCGCGACGCTGCTCACCTTGTAGTGCTTGGTGTTGAGCGCGAGGCCGAGCCCCGGCGGGAATGGCGGCAGCAGGCCGTCGGGGTAGCCGGGCACTGGAGATGTGGGGTTGCTGGAAACGGCCACATCGTTGTACTGGTCCTGCTTGTCCTGCGCATACATGGCGCCGACCGTCCAGGTCACCGGCGTGCCGTGCCCTTCCAGGCGGGTCTCAAAGCTGTATGACTTTCCGGTGTAATCATTGGTCCGGGCAAGAATATCCGCATTGCCGATCAGATCGTTGTCGAAGAAACGATGGTTCTTCGAGTCGATGACGCCGACGATGTTCTTCCAGGTCAGGTGTTCACCGAAGTCCTGCGCCAGGTTCGCCGTGGCGATGACCGTGCGCAGGTCGTTGCGCTGCTGCAGGTCGGCGCTGTAGCTGCTCTGGTTGTCATTGAGCCAGAAGCCGGTACCCGGATTGCTCGCGACGCCGACCACAAACGTATCGGCGGAGTCGAGGTCGAGCACGCCCGACGGCACGGTCTCATCCGCGCCCTGGTGCTCCTTGCCGTACAGCACGCTGAAGTTCAGCCGCGTGGCATCGGAGGGGGTCCACGAACCGCGCAACCGCAGGTTCAGCCACTTGTGTCCGGCGCCATTGCCGGGCCCCACGTTCTTGACGATGCCCGTGCTGTCCTCGTACATGCCCACCGCGCGCAGGCGGAAGGTCTCGGAGACCGGGATGTTGTACACCGCCGCGATGTTCTCGGTGTTGCCGTGCGTGTCGTAGGTCTCGGCGCCGACCTTCACCCATCCCTCGTACTTGTCGGTGGGCGCCTTGCTGGTCAGGTTGAGCGCACCGCCCAGGGCATTGCGGCCGAAGGTGGTGCCCTGCGGGCCGCGCAGCACCTCGACCCGCTCCATGTCCGGCAGGAAGGGGTTGGCCACGCCGTTCGGCACCGAGGCGATGCTGAACTCGTCGAGGTAGATGCCGGAGCTGTTGACGAAGGCGTTCTCGCCCGTCACCAGGTTGTTGACGCCGCGGATCGCGAGCGCGAGGCCGCGCGAGCCGGATTGCTTGTCGTTGGTGAAGGAAACGTTCGGGGTCTCCATGAGGTAGTCCATGGCGCCGCGGACATTGGCCTTGTCGAGCGCCTCGCCCGAGAAGGCCGTCACGCTGACGGGCACGTTCTGCAGGTTCTCCGCGCGGCGTTGCGCGGTCACCACGATTTCCGCCAGGGCTCCCGAGTCCTCGGCATGCGCCGCCGTGGTCAGGCCGATTCCCGCGAGGGGAGCGACTGCCAGCAGGCCGGCAGCGATTGGATGACCTTTCTTCATTGAACACCCCATGTGTGATTCGACTTGTCGACCGTCCGCATCGCGCACCTGCCGTTGCAACAGGTCCACGCACGGTTTTTTAGAATAAGGAGCCGGCTCCCGCCAACAAGCAATCGTTTCTAATCGGTGCGATTAGAACATCTCATTCCGACCGCCGCCGACAACCCGGCTCCTACTGATCTATGCTGCCGCAAACGGGCGGTTGCGGCAACTGGACGCAGGAGGCCCGGGTCATCAGCGTTGCGCGAGCGCCACAGGGCCGCTGGATTCGCATCGCGTCATGGCATCGCCCACGTCTCGATGTGCACAAGCGCGGGATGCGCGTCACTTCATGAACTGATTCAGGAAGCGCGCGACCTTGCCGCGCGCGAGCCGGGATTCGGGCAGATCAAAGCGGATTTCCTGAAAGGTGTGCACCATCCCTTCGTAAAGGTCGAGCTTCGCCGAGCCCCCTTGGGTGTCGATCGCCTGATAGAGCTGGACGAAGCCGCTGAGCAGCACCTCGCGTGTGCCACCCTGAATCAATACCGGCGGGAATCCCCTGCCGATCGTCGGCGAGAAATCCGCGAACACGGGCGAAACATAGGGATTCCTGCGCTCGGCCTCCGGCACGACCACATCGAGCATGCGATTGATGCCCGAGACGTCGAACGCCGGTTCATAGCGACGCAGCGTCGTCAGCGTCTCACCGCGCATGGTGAGGTCGGCGGCAGGAGACCATAGAACCACGGCTGCGACGGGGGACTTGCCCTGGTCGCGCATCTTGAGCGCCGACCCCATGACCAACCCTCCCCCCGCCGAGGCTCCGACCAGGGCGATCGAGGTCGGTGGATGGCCCTGTTTCTCCACCGCATCCACCACCCTGATCACCTGATCGATCATGGCCTCATAGCTCGCGAACGGCGCCAACGTATACCCTGCGGATATCACGCGCAGGCCCGTATCCGCGGCCAACGGTACCGAGGCGCCCAGGGAACTGGATGGCGAATTCATCACATATCCGCCCCCGTGGACGTAAATGATCACGCGGGCGTTTTCGCGATAGCCCTTGGGTCGGATATCGAGGACCGGTACGCCATCGTAGGTTGCGTGGGTGATCGTCGGCTCGTACGCCTTCACGATGGCATCCATCGCGGGCTTCAGGCGTTGCTCGGTGGCCGATTGAGCCTTGCGCCAGCCATCCAGATCACCGGGCGCCGGCATCGATGGGTAGGTCGACGGATCCGGCAGTCCCCGGGTGAATGCCTGTGCTTCGGGCGAGATGGTGGCGGGTACAGGATTTTCGAAACGGTCCTGCCCCGCTGCCGGCAGGGGTTGCCACAGGGCGCAGGCGACCAATGCCGCGAACTGCGCCCTGTGGATTTTCATCGGTATCACCGCGATCAGTTGGTCTTGACGATGACCTTCAGACCGTAGATGCGCGGATGCGGCATCAAGCGGATGCCGGCGAGGCCGAAATGGTCCGACGTGCCGTTGAAGTAGCTCTTGTCGAACAGATTGTCGACATAGGCATTGACGCTGACGTTGTCGTTGCTGACCCCGGCTCGGAGGTTGAAAATGCTGTAGGAGGGATCCTGGTACGGGAACGAGGGCAGGCCCAGCACCGGCGCGGCAGTCGCTTCCAGATTGCCGGCAACGGTGGATCGATAGACCCACTCCAACCGCACGAAGCCTTTGTACGCATCGGCGATCTGCCTTGAATAGTCAGCCATGCCGTTCAAACTCCATTTCGGAGTCTTTGGCAGACGCTTGCCGGTCAGGTCGACCACTGTCCCGCCGGCCAGCACCGCATCGGGAAATGAACCGAACTCGCTGTCGAGATAACCCGCGCCGAAACCCAATTGCAGTCCCGGTGCGACGAGGGCCTGCATTTCCAGCTCGACACCCTTGTTCTTGGCGCTGGAGGCGTTCAAGGTCTTGGTGACGGCCGAGCTGATATCGTTCGGATCGGCCAGGTAATTCGTTTGAACCTGCAGATCAGTCCATTTCGAGTAGAAGATGGCGCCGTTGATGCGAACACGATTGTCCGCCAGGTCAGCCTTGAACCCCGCCTCATAGTTCCACAGCTTCTCCGGCTGGAACCTGGTGCTGATGCCGCCATTGATGTCGACGCCCCCCGTCTTGTAACCCCGCGCAACCGAGGCGTAGGTGGTGATATTGTCGGTGGCCTTGAACTTCAACACGGCGCGCGGCGAGAAGTTGTTGAACTTGCCCGAACCAGAGGCATCTGGAACCGCGCCTTCGAAGGCAACGACGCCGAAGTTCGACGTGTCGATCTTGTCTTCGGTAAAGCGGCCGCCGATGGTCAGGCCCAACTGATCGGTCAGGTTATAGGTGCCTTCGGCAAATGCTCCGAAACTCTTGGTCGTATAGACGATGTTGTTCTCGTTGATCCGGAAGCCATTCGGGATGGGCGGCAGCAGCCCGATCACATTGCCGTTTTCATCCGTGTACGAGCCCTCAGAGCCGGCGGTGATGGAGTTGAACGCCTTGAATTCATCCTTTGACACGATGCCGCCGAAGGTCCACTCAAAAGTCCTTTTGCCGGTGGACTGCAGTCTCAATTCCTGGCTGTACGACTTGCCCTTCCAGTGATTCAGCCGGTTGATGGCATCGACGCCGATGTTGTCCTGGTCGAAGGATCGGTCCGTCTTGCTGTCGATGTATCCGGAGATCGAGGTCACCTCGAAACCATCGCCTTCGTAGTTGACGCGTCCGTTCAGGATCAATGAGCGGTTGTTGTTGAACTCCCGATGGTTGTGGTTCACCAGGCGCTGATTCGCCGGATAAAAGCCGATGCGGCCCTGGTTGATCGGCACGAAATCGGCGCCGAAGATGCTCTTCGTGTCGAGGTCGAGAACGCCCGAAGCCACCGAATTGTCCATACCCCCCTTTTCGTCCATGAAATTGACGTTCAAATCGACCGTCAACTTGTCGGTGGGCAGGATGCGTGCGGCGATGCGGAACGAGTTGGTCTTGTAACCGCTATCCGGCGTACCGAGCGGGTTGACGTTCTTGATGTACCCATCGCTCTCGGAATGCTTGGCGACGGCCCGGAGGAAGAAATTGCTCGTGACGGGAATGTTGACCACGCCGCCGATGTCCCAGGTGCTGAACCGGCTGAAGCCCGCTTCGCCTTCCGCATAGAACTTGCTGTCCGGTTTCCTGGTCGTGATGTTGATGGCGCCGCCCAGGGCGTTCCGGCCGAAGTAGGTCCCCTGCGGACCGCGCAGCACTTCGACGCGCTCCACATCCTGGAGATCCGGATTGATCGTGCCGTTGGAGACCGCGCCGACACTGAGTTCATCGATGTAATAGCCGATCGAGCTGGCGGTGGTTGCTTCGGCAAGGTTCACGTTGCTGACGCCGCGAATGGAGACGTTGATGCTGCGGCCACCCGTCTGCCCATCTTCGGTAAATGCAATGTTGGGCGCGAACTGCAGATAATCCTTGGCTTCGTTGATGTTGGCCTTGGTCAGGGTTTCCGCATCGAAGGCGGTGATGCTGATCGGCACGTTCTGCAGCGACTCCGCGCGTCGCTGGGCGGTGACCACGATCTCTGCGAGCGCATCGCCGCTGTCACCGGATGATTCAGCGGCAAGCGTGGAAACCCCCGGTACCAACATCACTATCGCGCAAATCAGGTATCTACTCACGATGATCCTCTATGTTGAAGGCTTCGCCAGCCACTCTTGTTTCGTACTCGCGCACCGCACCCAGTCCTCGTGAGCGCCAAACGAGTATGCGTGTGCACCATGGAGTCCGTTCAAGTGATCGTTTCTAATCAGTGCGATTAGAACATCTCATTCTGGCGGTCGCCGCCAACCCGCCTCCTTCTGATCTATGCTGCCGCGATCGAACGATTGAGGCAGCGGGACGAAGGAAACGATGCGACCAATTCACTGGGGCGTGGTGGGCACGGGCCACATGGCGGCAGCGTTGACCGAGGCCATCGCATCACTTCCGCCGCAGGAGGCCCGCGTCATCGGAGTGGCGTCGCGCGATCGCCACCGGGCCGCCAGCTTCGCATCGCGCCACGGCATCGCCCGCGCGTGTGAGGGCCTCGACGAGCTGCTCGCGATCGCCGAACTGGATGCCGTGTACATCGCGACCCCGCACACCGAGCACCACCGCGGCATGCTCGCCGCCATCGCTGCCCGCAAGGCCGTGCTCTGCGAGAAACCTTTCACGATCAATGCAATGCAGGCTGGCGAGGTGATCGAGGCGGCCCGCGCGGCGGGCGTGTTCGTGATGGAGGCGATGTGGACGCGGTTCCTGCCCTCCCTCATCGCGCTGCGCGAATCCCTTGCCGCCGGCATGCTGGGTCCCCTGCAGATGCTGGTCGGGGGCGGCGCATTCCTGCCCGACCGGCAGTCCGGCCATTACCTGCTCGATCCCCATCGCGGCGGTGGAGCGCTGCTGGATGCGGGCGTCTACCTGGTGTCGCTCGCCTCCCTGCTGCTGGGACCGCCGGCGCGCATCCACGCCACCGGGATCATCGGCCCCACGGGCGTGGACGAGCAGCACAGCGTCCTGCTGCAGTACCCCACCGGCGCGGCGGCCTGCCTGTATGTCTCGCTGCAGGCACGCCGATCCCCCGACCTCGAGATCCTGGGACGCAACGGCCGGGCCCGGCTCGAAGCGCCGGTGTTCCGGCCAGCCCGCATCACCTGGTGGGATGCCGATGGCCGCGAGAGCGTGCGTGACTACCCCATCGCCGGCAGCGGCTATGCCGCCCAGGTGCTGGCGGTGAACGAGGCGCTGCGCGCCGGCCGCACCTGCTGCGAGGTGATGCACCCGCGGGAGTCGCTTGAGATCATGCGGACGCTGGATGCCATCCGGGCGCAACTCGGGCTGGTCTACCCCTGCGAACGAACCTGAACTCTTGGGAGAGCATCAAATGGCAGTGGTTCTCATCACCGGTTCGAGCAGCGGCTTCGGCGCCTCCGCGGCCCGACATTTCGCGCGTCGCGGCGACACCGTGTACGCCTCGATGCGCGATCCCGCCGGCGCGGAGGAGCTGACCGGCATCGCACGTCGTGAATCCCTCGACCTGCGCCCCGTCGCGCTCGATGTGACGCGGCCGGCGGAGTTCGCCCCGCTCGTGGCCCGCATCGTGCGCGAGTCCGGCCGGCTCGATGTGCTGGTCAACAATGCCGGCATCCTGCGGGCCGGCGCGTTCGAGGATCTCACCGAAGGTGAGTTCCGGCGCGTGCTGGAGACGAACTACGTGGCGCCGATGCTGTTGTCCCGGGCCGTGCTGCCGCAGATGCGCGCGCAGAACGGCGGCTGGATCATCATGATCAGCTCGTTGTCCGGCATCGCGGGGCTCCCCGGCGATGTCGCGTACACGGGCAGCAAGTTCGCACTGGAAGGCGCCACCGAAGCGCTGCGCCACGAAGTGGACCGGTGGAACGTCAAGGTCGCGCTGGTCCAGGGCGGCCTGTATGCGACGCGCATCATGCAGCCGAGCCTGTCGGGACCGGACCAGCTGCCAGCCGGGTATCCGGCCAACTCTCCCTACCGCCCGCTCATCGAACACCGCCAGCGCGAACTCGCCAGGCGCCTGCCCTCGGCCGCCGACCCCGACATCGTCGGCCGGCTGGTCGTGGAGATCGCGCAATCCGATGGCCGCCAGTTCCGCTGGCCGGCCGATGAGATCGCGAGGAAGGTGCTGGGCACGATGTGGGCGCAGGACGATGCCGCGCGCGATGCCTTTCTGCGCGGCGTGGCGGGCACGCCCTGGTGGAGCGCGGGCGATGCGCCGCCCTCGCAGGACTGAGCGGGCATGCCACGACGCATCATCTTCCCCGCCGCGGGCCAGGTGCAGTACGCCAGCTTCGAGTCGCGCGCGCCCGGACCCGGTGAGATCCGCGTCCGCACGCTGTACAGCCTGATGAGCATCGGCACCGAGACGACCATCCTGCATGGCCGCTACGATGCGGGCACACACTTTGCCGCGCGCTTCTCCTTCCCGCAGATCAAGACCGGCGTGCAGGCCGTGGGACTCATCGAGGCCTGCGGCGATGGCGTGAGCGAGTTCGCTCCCGGCGCGCAGGTCTTCATGCGCATGGCGCACACCGCCGAAGCGACGCTCCCGGCGGCCGCCTGCTCGCCGATACCCGAGGGACTCGATCTCAAGGCTGCCTGCTGGTGCGGGCTCGCCAAGACGGCCTTTCGCGCCGCCCATGCGGCGCCGTTCCAGCTCGGGGGCGAGGTTCTCATCCTGGGCGCCGGGCCCGTGGGGCAGATGGCGTTGCGATGGGCCGCGTGTGCCGGCATGAAGGACATCACCGTGGCGGATGTCTCGCCACTGCGCCTCGCGCTCGCGCAACGCGGCGGCGCGACGCGCTGTGTGCAGGGACCTGCGGACGCGCTGCGCGCGACGCTCGACCTGCCGCCGAGCGAGGGATTCGCGGTGGTGGTGGATTCCACCGGCAACCCAGCGGTGTTCGGCGCCGCGCTCGGCCTTGCCCGCCCCTTCGGCAAGGTGGTGCTGCTCGGCGACACCGGCTACCCCGACCGGCAGCACCTCACCTCGGACCTCATGACCCGGGGACTCACGCTGATCGCCACGCATGATCACCACGACCGCGGCGGCTTCGACCAGCGGCGCATCGATGCGCTGTTCTTCCATCTCGTGGGCTCCGGCGCGTTCCGGCTGGAGGGACTGATCACCCACGAGTTCGCTCCCCAGGATTGCGCCGCCGCCTACCAGCTCGCCAGCGAGCGGCGGCAGGAGGCCCTGGGTGTGCTGTTCGACTGGACTGCGACGGATTGAGGATTCAGGCATGATCAAGCTCGCGCACGTGTGCATCGAAACCGCCGACCTCGAGGCCACCGAAGCCTTTTACCGGTGTCTGGGACTCAAGCGCCAGTTCGACTTCCGCAACCGGCAGGAGCAGCTCGTCGGTTACTACCTCAAGTTCGACGATGAAACCTTCCTCGAGGTGATCGCCGTGCAGCGGGTGCGGGTGGAAGGCGCCGTGCGTCACTTCGCCATCCAGGCGGACGATGTGGAGGCGGTGCGCCGCGCCCTCGTGGCGGCCGGTGTGGACTGCAGCGAGGCGTACGAGGCGGACGATCACAATCGCATGTTCACCTGCCGCGACCCCAACGGCGTGTTCATCGAAGTCCAGCAGTACGGTACTTCGAGTTTGCAGCGGCACGGTGGCACGTGTCCGGTCGACTACGTGCCGAGGCCCGCATGAGCGGCGCCGCACGGGTCTGCATCGTCACCGGTGGCGGCGCCGGCATCGGGCGCGCCTGCGTGATGCAGTTCGCCTCGCAGGGACATCACGTGCTGGTGGCCGACCTCGATGCCGCGGCCGCCCAGGCGTCAGCGCAGGCCGCGCAGCAGGCGCACGGCATCGAGTGCGCAGTGCTTGCCTGTGATGTCGCCCGCCGCGCCGACTGCGAGGCCGCCGCACAGGCAGCCCTGTCGCGCTGGGGACGCATCGACGTGCTGGTGGGCAACGCCGGCGTGCAGCAGGCGGCCCGGGTGCTGGATACGGACGAGGCGCAGTGGGAGCGGCTCGTGGGCGTGAACCTGCGCGGCATCGTGAATGCCTGCCGTGCCGTGCTGCCCAGCATGATCGCGCAGCACGACGGCCGCATCGTGCTCGTCTCCTCGATCAATGCCCTGCTCTCCCCGCCGGGCATGGGTGTGTACGACATGACCAAGTGCGGCGTCATCGGCCTTGCGAGGAGTCTCGCGGTGGATCACGGCGGCGACGGTGTGCGCGTCAACGCCATCTGCCCCGGCGCCACGCTCACCGATCATCACCTGAAGCTCGCCGCGCAGCGCGGCCAGAACGAGGCGCAGCTACGCGAGCGCACGCGCGGCTACGGGTTGCTCGGACGCGTGGCCGAGCCCGCCGAGATCGCCTCGGCCATTCACTTCCTCGCCAGCGATGCCGCCTCTTTCGTCACCGGCGCGACCCTGGTGGCGGACGGCGGATTCACGATCAAGGGCTGAACACGACCTCGCCACGTCGCGGCGCCGGGGCTCGCGCAGCCGCCTTGAGAATGGCGGATGCGAAATTCGGGTTGTCGGGATTGACATCGACCGTGCGCGTCCGCGGGATGACCACCAGATCCATGTCCTCCATGGGGATGGCGCCCAGCAGCACCTGATCCCCCAGCACCAGCGCACCGAAATACCCCACCCGGTTCTTGAACCGAAGCTCGATCGGGCCAGCGTAAGGAACCAGTCGGCGCGAGCCGTCGGCCAGCGTGACTTCCTTGTGATCGATGACTTCCAGGCGAAGCTGCACCTGGATGTGCTCGGGCACACACAGGAACAGCGCGCCGGTGTCTGCGAGCGCACCGGCCTCCAGCGCAGCGATCTCCGGATACCGCGGATTGCGTATCGATACCACTCCGTTGACGATGCCCACCTGTGCTTCCCTCTCAGCCATCACAGGCACCCACCGTACCATGCGCACAACCTCCGCGGTGCCAGTCAAACCGGCGCATTGGCGAAGATTCTCGGCGCATCGGGCAGCCTCACCTCGAGCTGCGGCGTAGAGATCTCGATCTGCTGCGCATGCAAGGCCGCCAGCATCGCGACATTCAGCTCGCCCGGCGCCGCGGCGAAGTCATCCACGCCCACCCAGGGCTTCACGTCGATGGCCACCGCGGATTCGCCCAGCGCCGCAGCCTGGACGAACGGCGCCGGCTGCTTCAGCACCCGCGGGTTGGCCTGCACCACCTCGGTGATCAGCGCCAGCGCGCGCGGCAGGTCCGCGCCATAGGACACACCGACCCGCAGCTCGCATTGGCGGATGCGGCCGTAGTTGTGCAGGATCTCACCCACGATCTTGCGGTTCGGCACCACCACCCGGGAGCAGTCCAGGTGCGTGAGCTGGGTGGAGAACAGGTTGATGGCATCCACACGGCCCTCGACCCCGACGATGGCGATGTATTCACCCACGCGATAGGGCTTGGTGAAGATGATGGTCAGGCCCGCCACCACGTTGCTGAGCACGCCCTGGGTCGCGAGGGCAATGCCGGCACCGGCGACTCCCAGGCCCGCGAGCAATGGCAGCAGCTCCACGCCCAGGTTCTGCAGCGCCATGATGGCGAACAGGCCGATCAGCAGCACCTGCACGATGCGGGTGAACAGGATGCGCAGCGGCGGTTCGAGGTCGAAGCGGTTCAGGCCCTTGGCTACGCGCCGCGCCACCGCGCGACTGACGAACACGCCGGCCGTCATGATGAGCGCGGCGACCACCAGCTTCGGCCCGAAGCGCATGGCGATGTCGATGAACGTGCCGCGTACGTGATCCAGGGTCTGTGCGTCCAGGCTCATGAGGTCGGGTCCTCCTGCGTTGGCTGCAACTCCAGTTCCGGCAGGTCCTGCTTGGCCAGCCCCTGCACGTCGCCGGCGATGGCGATGAGTTCGTTCATCGCCAGGGTGATCTGCTTCTCGCGCCGCGCCCAGCGCTGCAGCGTGCTGGTCTTCTCCGACTCGAGTTCCTCGCGCATGCGCCGGAACGAGTCCACGACCGCGCGGATCTTCTGCGCGAACTGCACGCTGGTGACATAGTCGTACACCGCCTCCATGCTCTCCCCCTTGCCGGCGCTGACCAGCCGCTGCTGGTGCACCTCGAGGAGCCCGGCGCGCAGCGCCTGCGCCAGCGGGATGGCCGTGCTCCACAGCGTCACCCACACCTCCTCGTGAACGCCGAAGGACTGGCCCTGCGGGAATTCGCGCGGACAGGACAGCGTCACGAGGATGCCGAGGTCCGCGCCGCAGGCACGCATGTCTTCCTTGAGCTTCACGGTCCAGGGCGCGCTCCAGTCCCGGGCGCGCTTGATCTCCCACAGGATGGTGCCGGCCCGCTGGCCGGCGCGGTTCATGATGCGCTGGACGATGTCACCGCCGCGCGCGCCCTTGCGGACCTCCTCGAACACATCGATGGGGAAGGTGCGCCGCAGGGCCTCCTCCACCGTCAGCTCCAGCACCTCGCCCTGCAGCTGCTGCGAGCCCTGCTCCATCTTGCGCTGCGCCGCCACGAGCTGCGCATTCACGTCATCGAGCTTCTTCTGCAGGTCCGCCTTCTCCAGCGCGGAGCGCTCCTCCACCTGCTGGCGCACCTTGGCCTCGAGCGCCGCGCGCTCGGCATCGAGCTTGCGGGCCGCCTCCAGCTCCAGGGCCGCCGCACGGTCTCCCAGGGCCGCCTTCTCCCGCCGGAGGGCGATCTCCTGTTCCCGAAGCGCCTGGACCTGCGTGGCCTGCTCGGACAGGCGGCGCTCCAGGGCCTCGCGTTCCTGGCGCGAATCCTCGACCGCGCGTTCACGCTCGGTGGCCAGCGCCTGGCGATGCGCGAGCTGCTCGCGCGCGGCCTGCTCGGCGAGTTGCTGGCGAAGCTGCGCGAGCTGCTGCTCATGGCCACGATCGTGCTCCGCGATCTGTGCCTCCAGGCGGCGCTGTTCACGCGAGCGTTCGGCCGTCATCAGCTCCGCCAGCGCGGCATCGCTGCCCTGCTCGAGGCTCTCGAGCGCGCGGCGGGCGAAACCCTCGTCCAGGCTGAACTCATGCGCGCATCGGGGGCAGGTCACGCGCGTGTCGGCGGCGATGAGCAGCGGATGGGCGGGAGGGCTGGAGGAACTCATGCGTCAGTGCCTTCCCCGGGCCACCTGGGCGAGCATCCCGGTCCGGATGGAGTCCGGCGGATTCAGTACCACGCGATCGGCCGGGGCCAGCCCCTCGAGCACCTCGACATCCTTGCCGAAGTCCCGGCCCAGGTTCACGGACTTGACGGTGATGCGACCGCCGCCGTCCAGCGTCGCCACCTGCAACCCTTCTCCGCGGAACAGCAGGCAATTGGAGGGAATGCGCAGGCTGGCCGTCCCGGGAGCCAGGGCAAAATCCACTTCTCCATAGGAACCCGGGCGGATGGCCGCGGCGGCATTGTCGACCTCGAGCTGGGTGAGCAAGGTGCGCGAGGCCGGATCCAGCGAGCCTGCCGTGCTCACCACCCGCGCGGGAAAGCTCTTCCCCGGCAGCTCGGCGATGTGCAGCATCGCCCCTCCCCCCACCTGGATGGCCGGTGCATAGGCCTGCGGCACGTTGACGTAGACGCGCAGCCGCGAGACGTCCTGGATGTGGAAGAGCTCGGCGCCGGCGGCGGGGCCGCTGCCCGCCGTGACCAGCGCGCCGACGTCGGTGCTGCGCGCCGTGATGATGCCATCGAAGGGCGCCACGATGCGCTGGAATCCCCCGAGCTGGCGCAAGCGGTTGAGATCCGCCCGCGCGGCCGCGAGCGCCGAGTGCTTGGCCGCCGCGTCCGCCAGCTTCTCATCCACGTCCTGTCGCGCCACCGAATCCGTTGCGAGCATCGAGGACCAGCGGGTGGCGGTGGACTGCGCGAGCTGATCGGCCGCCTGCGCGGTCGCCAGCATCGCCTCCGACTGTGCGATCTGCTGCGTGACCTCCGGCGTATCGATCTCGGCGAGCAACTGGCCCTGCTTCACCCGCGCGCCGATGTCCACCAGCCGCCGGCGCAGGTAGCCATTGGTGCGCGCGTAGATGGGCGCATCGGCCCAGGCCTGGACGTTGGCCGGCAGCGAGAGCGCATCGCCGGCGGGGGTCGCGACCGGCTGGACCACCGACACCGTCAGCGCCGCGGCGGCCTGTGCCTCGCGCGCCAGCGCATTGCGCCCCTGGATGCGCGCCAGCACACCCCAGGCGGCCAGCAGCAGCACCGCGGCGAGCACCAGCCAGCGGCGATTCCCGCGTGCGGGGACCTCACTCATGGGGCCGCCCCTGCGGCGCGCAGCCGGGCACGGTGGATCAGGTGGAACACCGCCGGCACGAAGAACAGCGTGGCCACCGTCGCGAACAGCAACCCGCCGATGACGGCGCGCCCGAGCGGCGCATTCTGCTCGCCGCCATCCCCGAGGCCGAGCGCCATCGGCATCATGCCGATGATCATCGCAAAGGCGGTCATCAGCACCGGACGGATGCGCGCGACGCCCGCCTGGATCGCCGCGCTCCGTGCATCGACCCCGGCATCGAGCTGCGAGCGCGCGAAGCTCACCACCAGCACGCTGTTGGCGGTGGCCACCCCCATGCACATGATGGCGCCGATCAGCGCCGGCACGCTCACCGTGGTGTGCGTGAGGAACAGCATCCAGACGATGCCGGCGAGCGCCGCGGGGAGCCCCGTGATGATGATGAAGGGATCCAGCCACGACTGGAAATTCACCACGATGAGCAGGTACACGAGGATGATCGCACCGAGCAGGCCCAGCAGCAGCCCGTTGAAGGAGCCCGTCATCGTCTCGGCCTGTCCTCGAATCGTCACGCTGGAACCCTTGGGAACCTTGCCCGCCATGTCAGCGACGATGGTGCGCACATGCCCGGCCACGAAGCCGAGATCCGTTCCGTGAACCGAGGCGAACACATCGATCGTCGGACGGGCATTATAGTGGCTCACCACGGCGGGGCCGACGCTGCGGCTGAAACGCGCCACGTTTCCCAGCACCTGCGGCGTCGCTCCGGTGCTGGCGTGTGCCGATACCGGCGTCAGCTTCAGGTCCTCGAGCGAGTCGAGACGGTATTGCGGGGTCTGCACCACCACGGAATAGGAGGTGCCGGTCTTCGGGTCGATCCAGTAGGAAGGCTGGGTCTGGAAGCTCCCTGACAACGAGACCAGCAGGTCGCTGGCGATGGCCTGCTGGGTGAGGCCCAACTGCTGCGCCCGGGTTCGATCCACCGCGACGTTGATCTGCGGGTAGTCATCCTGCTGGTGGATGTGCACGTCGCTCGCGCCCGGGATGAGCTGGATGCGGCGCACGAGTTCCTGCGAGTAGGCGCGATTGGCCGCGACATTGATCCCCGTGACCTGCACGTCGATGGGCGCCGGCACCCCGAAATTCAGGATCTGGTTGACGATATCGGCCGGCAGGAAGGCGAAGCTTACGCCCGGGAAACGCTCGCGCAGCACCTTGCGCAGCCGGACGATGTGATCGGCCGTCGGGGCGTGGTGCTCGGCGAGCGCCACGAACACGTCGGCATCGGAGGGTCCCACCGGGAAGGAGGTGCTGTAGGCCAGGTTGATGCCGCTGTAGGGAACTCCGATGTTGTCGGCGATGCTGGCAAGCTCCGCCGCCGGGATCACCTCACGGATCGTCGCCTCCACCTCGTCGGTGAGCGCCGCGGTCTGCTCGATGCGCAGGCCCGTCCGGCCGCGCAGGTGCAGCTTGATCTGCCCGGCATCCACGCTGGGGAAGAAATCCTGGCCAAGCCCGGGCAGCGGGCCCAACGGAAAGGCGAGCAGCGCCGAGGCGGCCGCGGCGCCGAGGAACACGGCCACGAAGCGGCGGCCGGCATCCAGCGCCCGGGTCAGCCAGTACCGGTATCGCTCGCGCATGGCCAGGAAACGGCGGTCGAACGCCTGGTGCCAGCGCTCCAGCAGGTTCGCCGCTCCTTCCACCCTCGCCGCTTCGTGCGCCTTCAGCCAGTACTTCGCCAGCGTCGGCACCAGCGTGCGCGACAGCACGTAGGAGGCCAGCATCGCGAACACCACGGCCTCGGCCAGCGGCACGAACAGGTACTTTGCGATGCCGGGCAGGAAGAACATGGGGATGAACACGATGCAGATGGCGAGGGTGGACACCAGCGCGGGCAAGGCGATCTGCTGCGCACCCAGCATGATCGCCGCCTCGACTTCCATGCCCTCTTCCAGATGGGTGTTGATGTTCTCGATGGTCACCGTGGCATCATCGACCAGGATCCCCACGGCGAGGGCGAGCCCTCCGAGGGTCATGATGTTCATCGTCTGGCCCAGTGCGGACAAGCAGATGATGGAGGTCAGCGCGGCCAGCGGGATGGAGATCGTGATGATCAGCGTGCTGCGCCAGCTTCCCAGGAACAACAGGATCATGAGCGCGGTCAGCGCCGCCGCCACCAGCCCCTCACGCACCACGCCCTGCACGGCGGAGCGCACGAAGAGGGACTGATCGCCAAGCGTCTGCACCGAGACATCGTCCGGCAGCTGCGCCTTCACCGCGGGCAGCGCCGAGTGCACCCCGGCGATGACATCGAGCGTCGAGGCATTGCCGGTCTTGAGCACGTTCATCATCACGGCCCGCTGGCCGCCGAGCCGCACGATGTTGGTCTGCGGTGCCGAGCCATCACGCACGTGCGCGACATCGCGCACGTGGATCACGTTGCCATTGACGTACCGCACCGGCAGGTCGTTCAGCTCCTCCACCGTGCGGGTGCCGGAATTGAGCCTCACGAAGTACTCGGTGGGACCGATCTTCTGGGTGCCGGCGGGAATGATGAGGTTCTGTGCGGCGATGGCGTTGGAGACATCCAGCGCGGAGAGCCCGTTGGCGCGCAGCGCCTGCGGGTCCAGGTCCACCTGCACCTGACGGAACCGCCCGCCCAAGGGATAGGGCATGGCCGCGCCGCGCACCGTGGACAGACCCATGCGCACGGTGTTGAGCGACAGATCGAACATCGCGGACTCGGTGAGCGAAGGACTGGACACCGCGAGTTGCAGCACGGGCACGGTGGAGGCATTGAAGGCCAGGATGAACGGTGGCGTCGTACCCGGCGGCGCGGAGCGAATCTGCGCAGCTGACACGGCCGTGATCTGCGCATACGCCAGGTCCTCGTTCACCTCGGGCTGGAAGAAGGTCTTGATCACCGACATGCCGTTCAGCGACTGCGACTCGGTGTGCTCGAGGTCGGTGACCGTGGTCTGGGCATTGCGCTCCATGTTGAGCACGATGCGGTTGGCCATGTCCTCCGGCGGCAGCCCCGAGTAGTACCAGATGGACGCCACGATCGGGATGTCGATGCTGGGGAAGATGTCCACCGCGGTGCGCGCCAGGGTGAAGATGCCCAGCAGCACGATCAGCAGGCTCAAGGCGATGAACGTGAGCGGGCGCCGCAGCGCGATCTGGACGATCCACATGTCAGGCGGCCCGCGGCCGTGCGCGGCCCGAAGCGGGGTTCGCGCTGCCGGGAGTCAAATCAATAAGGGTAGTCGGTGGAACGCCGGCCCCGCAGCGCCCGTTGTTCCGACCCTTGCCAGAAACGCGGCGGGCGGAAGTTCTCCACGGCACGACGCGGACCGACTCGCCGGTCGGGGTAATGCCGGTACCGGCAGCGGCAGCCGCCCACCTTGGTGCATCCGTCCAGCGGCAACCGCGGTGCCTCAGCCGACAGGAATCGCGTGTCGACCAGCGCGAGTGCGGCTTGACACGCCGATCCATCGGCGATCACGCTCACGGCATGCCATCGGCGGGTGTTGTCCATTGATGCCGGGGACCTTTCGTTCGGCTGCGAGGGGAAGATTTGCATCATATTCGCTGAAGATGACCCGGGCAATCAACGCCACCCCGGCCCGACGGGCGGAAGGCGCCCGCCATTGGCGAAGGCGCGTGACACCCGCGGAAGCGAAGATACTTTAGAATTTTCTTGCAACACACTGTTTTCACTTTGGAATCGCAAGGCGAAAAATCCACCATGAGCGAGCTGGCATTGAGCGAGGCGCACCTGCCGGACCTCGAGGACGCAGCGCTTCTGTTCGACGGTTACCGGCAGTTCTATCGCTACCCTTCGGACATCGAAGCCTGCCGGGCCTACCTGCGGGAGAGGCTCTCACACGGGGAATCGCGCGTGTTCCTGGTGCGTCGCGCCGGCCGCGCCGTGGGCTTCATGCAGCTCTACCCCTCCTTCAGCTCCCTCTCGCTCCGGCGGGTGTGGATTCTCTACGACTTGTTCGTGGCGGTGGAGGCGCGGCAGCGCGGCGTGGCCACCCTGCTGCTGCAACGCGCACATGCGCTCGCGCGGGAGACCGGCGCGAGCGAGGTGAACCTGGCCACTGCCCTGGACAACCGCACGGCGCAGCGGGCCTATGAGCGCCTGGGCTGGGTGCGCGACGAGGAGTTCTGCTACTACAACCTGGTGACCTGATCCCGCACGGTGCGGGAGGAGGGACTCGCGAGGGCGAAGCTCAGAGGCGCTCGAGCAGCGCGGCCCCCACCGAATAGCCCCCGCCGAAGGACACCAGCAACACCCGCCCGCCCGGAGGCACGCGTGACTCGTTGCGATGCAAGGTGATGGGCACGCTGGCGCTGCCCGTGTTGCCGAGCTTGTCGATGCTCACCGCGATGCGCGCCGGGTCGAGCCGCAGCTTTTCGGCCAGCACCTGCAGGATGCGCAGGTTCGCCTGGTGGGGCACCACGAGGGACAGGTCCCCGGGAGCGACTTTCGCGCCGGCGCAGATCTCGCGGCTGATCTGCTCCATCTCCTCGCAGGCGTTCTGGAACACCTCACGCCCATGTGGCATCGACAGGCCACCCCCGCGCGGCTGCATCCGCACCGCCGCAGGACCCTTGCCCAGGTCCGCCCGGCCGCGGGTCATGGTCGAGAGCACCCGCCACGGGCCACCCGGCGCCAGCAGCACCGCCGCGGCGCCATCGCCCCACAGGTGGTTGCTCTCATCGTCGCTGAAGTGGCTGTTGTGCTCGGTGGCGATGATCAGGGCGCATTGCGAGCGGCCCGCCTCGATGAAGGTGACGGCCACCTCGAGCGCATTCAGGAACGAGGAGCAGGCCGAGGACAGCTCGAACACCTTGGCATCGCGCAACGCGAACTCGCGCTGCACCTGGTGCGCCGTGGTGCCGATGGTGTCGTGCGGGGTGTAGGAGGCGGAGATGACCAGGTCCACCGGCGCGGGCCATTGGCCGATGCCGGCCAGCAGGTCGCGCACGGCGGCGATGGCCATGCTCGAACTGGTTTCCTCCGCGCCGGCCCGCCGCCGCTCCACGATGCCGGTGCGCCGGACGAACCAGTCCACCGGTCTTCCCGTCTGAGCCGCGAAATGAGCGTTGTCCAGGACGTGGGAGGGAACGTATTCGCCGGTGGCGAATATGTGAGCGGAGCGCACCTGTGTGACTTTTCCAACGTTGGGACCCGGGATCGGGCCGAGCGCAAGATAGGGGCTCGATACCCCCCTGTCAACCTGCCGCCCGCCACCGGACCCTGCGAGGTTACGCGGGCGCTCGAGGAATGCGTCTATGGCGACAGCAGGGCGGCCTTCACCGCCACGCCGTCGATCTGCCCGCAATGCAATCCGAGCAGCAGGCACACCGTCGCCGCGGTGTCTTCGGTGCGGATCTCGAGCCGGCGATCCTGCGTGAGGTCATAGCCCTGCTTCACACCTGGCCCCGCGAGGATCCACGGAATGTGTCGACTGCGTGCATCATCGGGACCGTGATTGCGCCCCGCGCCACCATGATCGGCGCTGACCAGAACCACCGTACTGGCGCGGATCTGCGCCGCCTCCAGCGCATTGAGCAACCGTCCGAGCTGTGCATCGATGCGTGCCGCGGCGGCGAGTTGTTCGGGCGAGCCCCAGCCCTTTGTGTGACCCGCGATGTCCACGCCCGGAAACTGGATGAACAGCAGTGACGGCCGGGACTCGCGGATCATCTGCACGGCGTGATCCGCGACGACGGCATCGTCGACGAAGCTGTCTGCGGTGGCTGGCAGGAACACGCTGCCGATCGTGCCGGGCTTGTCCAGGGTCGAGAACTTGGACTTGCCCGCTGCCATCGCGGTCGAGAGGCCGGCGCGCGTGGCGAGTTCCATGACGGTGGGGAATGCCGGGTAGACCGGTGTGCGCAGCGGCAGGTCGCGGTTCCACTGGATCTGGTGACGATCCGGCTCGACACCGGTCAGCATGCTGGTATGCGAGGGCAGCGTCACCGACATGGCCGTGGTCCTCGCCCAGAAGCTGAACGCGCCCTCGCGCAGCAGGGAGCGCAGCCGCGGCATGTCCGCCCGCAGCGCCACGTCCGGCCGCAGCCCGTCGACGCTGATCAGCACCACGTGCCCGACGCCGGCCAGCGGCGCGGCCTGGAGGTCACCGCCCGGCCACGACGCAGCGGCCAGCCACGCGCTGCAGGCGAGCAAGCCGCTCAACCGCCGCAGCGGCCTCCGCGGCCGCGGGCATCGCACGCACCTCATCACCATACCCGCACGCGCTCCTCCGGCGGCAGGTACAAGGGATCGGTGGGCTGGATGTCGAAGGCCTGGTACCAGGCATCGATATTGCGCAACGGGCCGATGACGCGGAAGCGCGACGGGCTGTGCGGGTCGCTCATGACCTGCGTGCGCAGGCGCTCCTCGCGATCCAGGCTGCGCCAGACCTGCGCCCAGGACAGGAAGAAGCGCTCATCGCCACTCAGTCCGTCCAGCACCGGCGCCGGCTGGTCCTTCAAGGACAGGTGATACGCGGCGTAGGCCACCGCGAGGCCGTTGAGATCGCCGAGGTTCTCACCGAGGGTGAGCCGGCCGTTCACTTTGAGGCCCGGTGCCACCTCGAACTGGTCGAACTGCCTGGCCACCCGATCACCCAGCGCCTTGAAGGCCGCCTCGTCCTGCGGCTGCCACCAGTCGCGCAGCACGCCGCGTTCATCGGACTTCGCTCCCTGGTCATCGAAGCCGTGGCTCATCTCGTGGCCGATCACCGCACCGATGCCACCATAGTTGACCGCCGCATCGGCCCTGGGGTCGAAGAACGGCGGCTGCAGGATGGCGGCCGGGAAGACGATCTCGTTGAAGGTGGGGTTGTAGTAGGCGTTCACCGTCTGCGGCGGCAACTCCCACTCGTCGCGATCGGTGGGCTGGTGCAGGCGCTTGAGCTCGCGTTGCCATTCGTACAGCGTGGAGCGCACCAGGTTGCCGAAGGCATCGGCGGGCTTCACCGTGAAGGCCGAGTAGTCGCGCCACTTGTCGGGATAGGCGATCTTCGGCCGGAAGGTCGCCAGCTTCTTCAGCGCCTGCTGGCGGGTCTGCTCGCTCATCCACCCTGCCGCCTCGATGCGCTGGCGATAGGCCGTGCGCAGGTTCTCCACCAGTTCGAGCATCTGCGCCTTGGCGCTGGGCGGAAAGTAGCGCTGCACGTAGATCTGCCCGACCGCCTCGCCCAGCGAGCCGTTGGTGGCCTGCACGGCCCGCTTCCAGCGGTCACGCTGCTGGGGCTGGCCGTTGAGCACCTTGCCGTAGAAGGCGAAGCGCTCCTCATCGAAGGCATGCGGCATGACGGCGGCGTGTGCGACCAGGAAGTGGTACTTGAGGTAGGTCTTCCAGCTCGACACCGGCACCTGCGTGAACTCGCGCGCCAGCTTCTCGATGGCGTCGACTTCGGCGACCACATACTCCTTCTCGCCAGCAACGCCCGCCGCACCGAGCATCGACTGCCAGGGGAAGGAGGGCGCCATCTGGTCCAGCGCGCGGCGCGTGCGCAGGTTGTAGGTCAGGTCACGCTCGCGCTGCTTCTCGATGGGCCAGTGGAGCTGCGCGATCCTCGACTCGACATCGAGCACCTGCTGTGCGGCATCGTGCGCGGGCGAGACGCCGGCGAGCGAGAGCATGCGCTCGATGTGGGTGAGGTACTGCGCGCGGATGCGCGCGAACTGCGTGTCGGTGTTGAGGTAGTAGTCACGCTGCGGAAGCCCGAGGCCGCCCTGCCCGATCACCACGATGTAGCGATCCGGGTTCTTCTCATCGAGGGTGATGCCGAAATTCACCGGCGAGGCGAGCTGCAGGTCGGGCCGTCCGAGGAGCGTGGCGACCTGGGCATGGGTGCTCGCCGCGTCGATCTCGGCCAGCGCCGGCTGCGCCGGTCCCATGGCATCGTGATCGATCTGCGTGGTGTCGAGGAAGGCGCGGTAGTAGTCACCGATCTTCTGCTCGATCGAGCCGGGGCTCGCCTGCACCGGAAGGTTCTGGATGATGCCCTGCACGCGCTTCTCCGCCTCGATGACCAGCGGGGTCATCGAGCTCCACTCGGCGCGGTCCGGCGGAATCACGTTGCTGGACAGCCAATGTCCGTTGGCATAGGTGTAGAAATCCGCGCCCGGGCGCAGCTTCGGATCACGCGCCGTGAGGTCGAGGCCCCAGGGACCGAAGTCGGCGCTGGGAACGGCGGCGGGCGCAGCGGCGGGCGCAGCGGTGGGCGCAGCGGCGGGCGCAGCGGCGGGCGCAGCGGCGGGCGCAGCGGCGGGCGCAGCAGTCGACGCTGCGGGCGGATTCGCCGGCGTGTCCGCCGCGGACGCGGCCTGGATCCCGGGCAGGCCGAGGACGAGGCAGGCGGCGAGGCTGGCGGGAAACGGGAGTCGGGTCATGGAGGACATCCTTCGCATCGGCGTTGCTTCCGTGAGTGAGCGCGGAACTGTAGTGGGGTCCGTCCTTGCGCGCAATCGGACGAAAGGCAGCTCAGGCATGGGAAGAGGCCTGCCAGGGAAGCCGGTCCAGGTCAAGGTTGCCGCCGGTGAGCACGATGCCGATGCGTGAGCCCGCGCGGAGCGAGGTCATCTTGCCGAGCGCGGCGTACCCCACGCAACCGGAAGGTTCCACCACGAGCTTCAGCACCGACCAGATCCGGCGCATGGCGGCGATGATGCCCGCATCGTTGACCGTGACGATGTCATCCACGTAACGCATGATCTGCGGCAGGGTGAGATGCCCCACGGTGGCGAGCAGGCCATCGGCGATGCTGCGCGGCTCGGGACAGGGAATGACGCGGCCCGCGTGAAAGGACAGTGCGGCATCATCCGCACCCGCGGGCTCCGCGCCGATGACCAGCAGCCGCGGGTTCAGCGCCTTGGCCGCCACCGCGATGCCGGCGAGATGGCCGCCACCGCCGATCGGGCAGATGATCGCTTCGAGATCGGGCACCTGTTCGAGGAACTCGAGCGCCGTGGTGCCCTGTCCCGCCATCACCCGGTGATCATCATACGGGTGCACCATCACGGCGCCGGTCCGCCGCTGCAGTTCGGCCGCGGCCGCCTCCCGCGCCGCCTGCCCCGGTTCGCACAGCGTGATCTGTCCGCCGTAGCGGCGCACCGCCTCCTGCTTGGCCAGCGGCGAATTCCGCGGCATGACGATGTGCGCGGGAATGCCCCGCAGCGATGCCGCCCGCGCAAGCGCGGCGGCGTGGTTGCCCGAGGAATGCGTCAGCACGCCTCGCGCGGCTTCCGCTGCTCCCAGTTCCAGCACTGCGTTGGTCGCGCCGCGCGCCTTGAACGCGCCGGTCTTCTGCAGGTTCTCGCACTTGAACGACACCGTGAACCCGGATTCGGCATCCAGCGTGCGGCTGCTCATCACCGGTGTCTCGTGGACATGGTCCGCGATCCGACGGCGCGCCGCACGGATCAGCGTCAGAGTCAGCGGATCGTGGCTCATGCACCCTCCTGTACGTCGAAGCCGAGCATGCCGGCAAGCTCCCGATAGGCGAACGGATCCGTGACGGCCACGAACACGAGTCCGGTGATGGCCCCGGCGATGTGCGCATCATGGTTCACCCGCCCGCCTCCTCGCCGCGAGGAGTACAGGCTGTAGGCCAGATAACCAATGGCGAACAGCGGCGCCGGGATGGGAACCGGAAAGGGAAGGATGAACAGCCGCTGGTGCGGAGAATACACGATGGCCGCGAACATCACCGCGAGGATCGCTCCCGAGGCGCCGAGCGAAGCGTAATCGGGATCATTGCGATGCTTGTAAACCGTACCCAGGTTCGCCAGCACGAGTCCGGCGAAGTACAGCGCCAGGAACCTGGCGGTGCCCACCGTCCGCTCCATGGCGAAGGCAAAGAACCAGAAGGTCAGGAGGTTGAACAGCAGGTGCTGCACGTCCGCGTGCACGAAGCCGCTGCTGACCAGGCGGTCGTACTGGCGCTCCCGCACCACGCGGTAGGGACGCAGGATGCAGCGCTGGATGATGCCCGGCGCACCGAACAGCCCCGCCAGGCTCAAGGCAAGGGTCACCACGAACAGGATGGCCGCGCCGCTCATGGAGAGCATGATAGCGCGGCCCTTCGTGCCGGCGAACCGGATTCCTGCTAGCATGGCAGCTCTTTCGTGAGGGGTTGAAAGGTGTTGCGCCACTGGCATCGACTGCGGTCGGTCCTGTTCCTCGCCATCGCGCTGCAGTTCGCGCAGGTGGGAGCGGTGGCGCACGCCCTCTCGCACGATCCCTCGCGGCTGCGTCTTCCGGACCGCGTAGCCCTGCATGCGAGCCTCTGCGGTGAGTGCGCCACGTTCGGCGCCGTGCTCACGCCCGGCGCCGCGCCTTCCATGGTGGAGGCCCGTGCCGCGGCGCCGACGGCCGCGCCCATAACCTCTCCCGCCTGCGCCTGCATTGCCTCCAGCGCGCGTCATCACTTCGAAGCCCAGGGACCACCCGCGCCCGCCTGATCGTGTCGGAGCCCGCGATGACTCGCGGGTGTTCTTGCATGCAGGTAGGAGCAGGACCATGCGAAAGATTCCTGGCGGCGCGAAGCTCGCCGCCCTCCTGATGATGATGCAGTCGGTGGCCTCAGTGCCCGCCCAGGCGGACGAACTGTCGGACCTCAAGGCCGACGTGGCGGCGATGAAGGCCGCCTATGCACAGAAGATTGCGGCGCTGGAGTCACGGATCCAGCAGCTCGAGACGCAGGCTTCGGCTGCCGCGGCGCTCGCCCAGGCGCCGGCGCCGGAGGCCGCGGCCCCACCAACACCACCACCTCCCGGCGGCGGCCAGACGGCGTTCAACCCGGCGGTGTCGGTGATCCTCGCCGGCAACTACAGCAACCTGTCGCAGGACCCCGCGACCTATCGAATCGCCGGTTTCATGACGGGCCTGGAGACAGGCCCCGGCGAGCGCAGCTTCAACCTGGGCGAATCAGAGCTCACCCTGGCCGCGAACGTGGACCCGTACTTCTTCGCGAACCTCACCGCCGCGATCGGTGCGGATGATTCCATCCACGCGGAGGAAGCCTACTTCAAGACGCTCGCCCTGCCGCAAGGGTTGTTGCTCAAGGGTGGACGATTCTTCTCCGGCATCGGCTACCTCAACGAGATCCACGCTCATGCCTGGGACTTCATCGACCAGCCACTGGTGTACCAGGCCTTCCTCGGCGGGCAGTACGCCACCGACGGCGCGCAGCTCAAGTGGATCGCGCCCACGGACCTGCTACTCGAGTTCGGCGCCGAGACCGGCAACGGCCGCGCGTTTCCGGGCACGGGGCGCAATGCCAACGGCATGAACGCCACCGCCTTGTTCGTGCACGCCGGGAGCGACCTGGGCGATGCGGCGAGCTGGCGCGCCGGAGTTTCCTGGCTGGATCAGCGCGCCCGGGATCGTGGCTTCGACAGCGTCGATGCCAGCGGCGCGGCGGTGGTGGATGCCTTCAGCGGCCGCTCGCGACTGTGGGGAGCGGACTTCATCCTCAAGTGGGCGCCACACGGCGACAGCACGCTGCGCTCCTTAAAGTTCCAGGCCGAATACCTGCAGCGGCGCGAGACCGGCTCACTCGTCTTCGACACGCTGGGGGCGGACCTCATCGGCGACTATCGCAGCACGCAGTCAGGCTGGTATGCGCAGGCGGTCTACCAGTTCCGGCAGCGCTGGCGTGCCGGCCTGCGCTACGACTCGCTGCACAGCGGGGACCCCGACATCGGACTCATCGCCTCAGGGCGACTCGCCGCGGACGAGTTCAGTGATCTTTCGCACGCCAGTCCCGACCGGCTCAGCCTCATGCTGGACTTCAGTCCGAGCGAGTTCTCGCGACTGCGGCTGCAGTACGCCTACGACGAGGCGCGGCGCGCCGAGCGCGACCACCAGGTCTTCCTGCAATACCTGTACAGCATCGGCGCGCATGGCGCGCACAAGTTCTGAAGGAGTTTCCCATGCGCAAACTGATCCTCGATCTCGCGGCCCTCGCCCTTGCGATGTCCGCCCTGCCCGCGAACGCCGCGCTCAAGGTGCTCGCCACCACGCCCGAGTGGGCCTCCCTCACGCAGGAGCTGGGCGGAGACAAGGTGGACGTGTATGCCGCCACCAGCGCGTTCCAGGACGCGCATCGCGTCGAGGCCAGGCCCAGCCTCGTGGCGCGCGCGCGCAATGCGGCGCTGGTGGTCGCCACCGGCGCGCAGCTGGAGATCGGCTGGCTGCCGGTGCTGCTGCAAGAGTCGGGCAACCCGCGCATCCAGCCGGGCGGCCCGGGATACTTCGAGGCCACCTCGGCGCTCAGGTTGCTGGAAATCCCGACCAGCGTGGATCGCGCGCTGGGCGACATCCACCCGCTGGGCAATCCACACGCGCACCTCGATCCGCACGATGTCGCACTCGTCGCCAATGCCCTGAGCGCCCGCCTCGCCCAGATCGACGGCGCCAATGCCGCGTACTATGCGCAACGGGGCGCGGACTTCGCCTCGCGCTGGCAGGCCGCGATCACCCGCTGGGAGGGAGAAGCCGCACCATTGAAGGGCGTGCCGGTGGTGGTCATCCACCGCGACCAGGCCTATCTGTGCCACTGGCTGGGGTTGACGGAGCTCGCCGCCATCGAGCCCAAGCCCGGCGTGCCACCCACGGCCGGGTATCTCGCGCAGCTCGTGGTCAAGCTCGGCTCATCTGCGCCGAAGATGATCCTGCGCAACGCCTACAACGACTCCAAGGCGGTGGACTGGCTGTCCGAGCGCGTGCATGCGCCGGTGGTGCTGCTGCCCTACACCGTCGGCGGCACGCCCGAGGCGAAGGACCTGTTCAGCCTGTTCGACGACACGTTGAACCGGCTGCTGGCGGCGGCGAAATGAGCACGCTGGTCGACTCGTTCGGCATCCTCTGGCCGGCGCTGATCGCCGGGATCCTCGTGTCGCTGTCGCACGTGCCCATGGGCCAGCAGGTGCTGGCCCGCGGCATCGTGTTCATCGACCTCGCCATCGCGCAGGTCGCAGGACTGGGCGTGATCATCGCCCACGCCTTCGGATTCGAGACGCTGGGCTGGGGCACGCAGGTGGCCGCGGTGGCGGCAGCGCTTTTGGGTGCGCTGCTGCTCACCTTCACCGAACGGCGCCGGCCCGAGGTGCAGGAGGCCATCATCGGCGTGCTGTTCGTGCTCGCCTCCACCGCGCAGATCCTGCTGCTGGCGAATGACCCGCATGGCGGTGAGGACCTGAAGGACCTGCTCGCCGGGCAGATCCTGTGGGTGTCACCCGCACAGCTCTGGCGGGCCGGCGCGCTCACCGCGCTGTTCCTGCTGGCCTGGTTCACCGTGCGCGAACGCCTCGGCCGCGTCGGCTTCTACGTGATGTTCGCCGTCATGGTCACCGTATCGGTGCAGATGGTGGGCGTGTACCTCGTGTTCACCAGCCTCATCGTGCCGGCGCTCGCGACCTACCGGCTCGCGCCGAAGCGCCAGCTCGTGGCGGGCATTGCGCTTGCCATCGTGAGCTATGCCGTGGGGCTTGCGCTGTCGAGCGTGCTGGACCTGCCCTCGAGCGCGGTGGTGGTGTGGGCGCTGGCGGTGCTCGGACTCATCCTGCACCTGTTCAGTCCTCGTGGAAGCCAGCCTCGCGTGCCGCACGCACCCGCAGGATGAGGACGGCATCGAGATCAGGCCGCCAGCGGTAGAGAGCGACGTACGCGGATTTGCCACGGGAGATCACCAGCTCCCGCCGCCCTTCGTCGGCGACCCGGCCGATCAGGAGGTGTTCACCGAGTATCTCGACGGCGGCACGAATGCTCGCAATCGCCGCCGACGCACGCCTGGGGTCCGAACTGGCGTGGAACTCGAATATCCGCTCGAGATCCGCAAATGCGGCACTGGTCAGCCGGACCGACGCCACGCCTTGGTCCTCGGCCGCCGCGCCTTGCAACCCGCGGCGCGACTGGCAAGGTAGTCGAAGACCTCGCCGGCCACAAAGGTCTTGCCGGACTTCGCCGCCTCTTCTTCCGCCAATCGCGCGTCGGCATGAAACTGGCGGCGGCGTTCCGCACGTTCTGTCTCGCGAGCAATCGCCTCGACCATGAATGCGTGTGCGCTCTTGTCCGTTCCCTCGACCAACGCCGCGATGCGGCGCCGCAGATCGTCCGAGAGCTTGATGCTGGTGGCTGCCATCGGAACAGACCTCCTCAATAAGGTAGTCAGATGGTAATACCGTGGGCAATGACGGTCAATTCCGGACTCTTCAGTCACCGGTCGGCGAGCGCCCCCGAGCAGGCTGCGAACAACAGGTGCGGCACCCAGCAGCTGATCACCTGCTCGACGTGGTCACCCGATCATGGGATGGGCTGCGGCATCGGGGCCGTCCGCGGGCTGATCGGCAGGGAGCCAGGCCTGCGGCTCGTAGCGCAACGCGAGCGCGGCAGCGAGCGGATGTGGCGAGGGGGCGCTGCGATTGGTGAGCACGATGACGGTCAGGCGCGGCTGCAACAGACGCAGGATGATGTTGCGAAAGCCCACCGTCTCGCCCGAGTGCCATGCGGCGCCATGGCCGACCCGCCAGCCGAAACCGTAGCCGATACCCGACTCGCCGGTCGCCACCGCCGCCGAAAGCGCCTGTTGCCATCGAGCCGCCGGCAGGAGTTGGCCGCCGTCGATCGCCGCATCCCAGCGCGCGAGTTCCTCCACCGACGCATAGAGGCCGCCATCACCCAGCGTCGCGCTGGTCAGGCTCTGATCCGTACGCTGCCAACCTTGGCCGTCCCAGGCATGACCGAAGGCGCGGTGCGCCACCACCGACACCGCCGCCTCGTGGGCGAGGGCATGCCGCATTCCGAGCGGCCCAAAGACCCGCTCACGCAGGAAGCTCGCGTAGCGGCAGCGCGCCGCACGCTCGATCACCAGCGCAAGCAGCACGTAACCCGTATTGCTGTAGCGAAAGCGCGAACCCGCCGCAAACTGCAGGCGCGGCTCGCGCTCCACCAGCCGCAGCACATCGGCATCGCTGAGCGGCACGCAGCGCTCCGGTTCGATCAGCGTCTCGAAATCGACGATGCCCGAGGTGTGCGTGAGCAGTTGCCGCAGCGTCACGCCATCGGTGGCTGGAGGCAGCGTGGGAAGCCAGCGGCGCAGGGCATCATCGAGGCCGAGCGTGCCCTCCTCCACCAGCAGCAGCAGTGCCGCCGCCGTGAACTGCTTGCTGACCGAGGCCAGGCGAAACTGGGTCGCGGGCGTCACCGGCGTGCGACTGTCGAGATCCGCAAGGCCAGACCCCTGCAGCAGGAGCGGTTCGCCCCGGCGCAGCACCGCGATGGCGGCGCCGGGCTGCATGCCCGCGTGATCCCGCAGCATCGACTCGATTTCAGTTCCCGCCATGGCGCGCCCTGGAACGCCTCTCAACGGCTGATGGAATCCATCCGTACGGCCGCATCCCCCACGAACGGATTGCCGCGCCGTTCCGCTCCAAAAGTGGATGTCGGTCCGTGTCCGGGCACGAACTGGATGTCATCACCCAGCGGAAACAGGTTCTCCCGGATCGAGCGGACCAGATCCGCGTGATTGCCGCGCGGGAAATCCGTGCGGCCGATGGAGCCCTGGAACAGCACGTCGCCCACCAGCGCGAGTCGCGCGCCGGTGTGCACGAACACCACATGTCCAGGCGTGTGCCCGGGACAGTGCCGGACCTGCAGCGTTTCCTCACCGACGCTCACCGTGTCGCCCTGCTCCAACCAACGCGTCGGCGTGAACGTTTCGGCGTGCGGGAAGCCGTATTGTCTGCCGGAATCGGGCAGATCATCGATGAGGAACTGATCATCGCGATGCGGCCCTTCGATCGGCGCGTGATGGCGCCGCGCCAGTTCCGCCGCCGCAGCGGCGTGATCCACGTGCGCATGCGTCAGCAGTATCTTCTGCAACTTCAAGCCTTGCTGCTGCAGGACCTGTTCGATGCGTTCCAGGTCCCCACCGGGGTCCACCACGGCTGCCGACCGGGTCTTCTCACACCACAGCACCGAGCAGTTCTGCCAGAAAGGCGTCACCGGCACGATCATCGCCTTCATCGCCACTTCAGCCTTGAATCGCCCGCGACGCTGGCGCGCGGAATCCGCGCGCCAGCGTCCCGGTGGCGGTCAGAAGTTCTTCGACACCCGCAACCCGAAGGTGCGCGGCTGCGCCGTCACGATGTAGGTCTGGTTGTCGTTGGTGGGCGAGATGTTGGAGAAGCGGGTGAGCTGCGCCCGCCGATTGGCGACGTTGCTGATGTAGGCGGTCACATCCAGGCCGTTGTAGCTTGCCCCACCTGAAAGATCCATCAGCGCATAGGCCGGCTGGAATCCGATCACCTGGAACTCGGTGATCTTGAGGTTGGGTGCCACCTTCGACTGATACATCAATGAGGCCTGCCCGTAGGGCGCCCAGCCGGCGAATTCCGGGAAGGCGTAGCGCGCGACCAGATTGCCCTTGAACTTGGGTACCTGCGGCAAATCCGTGCCCGGCGTCGCCAGCGGGCCTTGGTAGGAGCCGCCCGGGAAGAATGGCGAGGTCACCGCAGCGTCGTTCACGCAAGCCGGGCCGCTGATTTCAAACGTACCTTTGCAGATGTAATCCCTGACATTGGCTTTCAGCAGGGTGAAGTTGGCGCTCAGCGTGAGACCGCTGGTCACAGCGAAGGTCAGATCGGTCTCGATGCCCCTGATCCGCGCATTGCCGGCATTGGTGATGGCCGTGATGCTGGGAGGCACCAGGAAGCCGAACTGGAAGTTCTTCCACTCCTCCCAGAACAGCGCGCCATTCCACCGCAAGCGGTGATCCAGCCAGGTGGTCTTCCAGCCGATCTCGTAGTTCTTCAGCGAATCCGGCTGGTAGGGCTTGCCGTTTGGCCCGGCGATGCGGTTGACGCCGCCGGGACGGAAGCCCTTGGACCAGGTGGCATAGACCATCTTGTCCGGCGCTACCTTCCAGGTGGCGGTGAGCTTCGGCACGTTGCCATGACCGGCGGTGTCGGTATCGAGATTGGTGCAGGGAGTGTTCAGCGAAAATGCCGGCTGGAAGCAGGTCGCCATGCCGGTGCGGCTGGAGTAGTTATTGGAGTATCCGAAGAACCCCTTGAGGCCATTGTCGAACCAGTACTGTCGGAAGCCGCCGGTCAGGGTCAGGTTGGGCAGCACATCCCAGTCGATCTGCGTGAACAAGGCCCTGTCGCGATCGACACGCTGCTCGCTGGTCAGCCAGATGGTGTTGGGGAGGTTCGGGAGGGAATAGTAGTCTGAGAAGCCATTCGGATTCGCCGGGCCGCCGGGGTCGCCCAGGGCATTGGCCCAGCCGTAACCCGGCATGGTGTATTGCTGGTAGATGTTGTGCAGCTGGCGCTGGATGAAGCCGCCGACAGTGGCGCGCACGGGGTATTTCTGCGGCGTGCTCACGCGCAGCTCATGGCTCCATTTCTCGAAGAAGCCGCCGCCGTGCACGAACTCCTGCGGCATGATGGCTTTGCCATCATTGCCGGTCCAGTACGCCCCCGAACCGAACAACCGGTCGTAGAACAGCGAGTAGTCGCTGTACTCGGCGAAGGTGAAGCTGTTGCGCTTCATGAATCCACCCGAGTACACCAGGTCGAAGTCGCTGATCTTGCCGGAGACGGTCAGCGCCAACTGGTGCCAGTTGTCCCGTGTGGAGTCCGGCCCGAACCTGGCGGCTTGCAGGTCCCCCATGCTGGGGTCGTAACCGAAGAAGCCCTTGGTCGCCACCCGCTGGGTCATGAACGAGGGCGTCACCGACCAGTTCTCGCCCAGATCGAGTTTCAGCGCGGCGCGCAGGCCGCGGGTGTCGACGGTGTTGAAGTTGTTCTTGAGCCAGGGCGTGTTGGTGATGGCCCCGGCGCCGACCACGCCCACCGGCGGACAGCCGGGCGACTGGGAGGTGTCGCCCGACCAGGTCGGGAAGGTACGCACGCCGTTGACGATGCAACCCGTGGCGCTGGTGCCCGCGACGTTGTCGATGTAGCCGGCGTCACGCTGCAGCCAACCCACCAAACGGATGGCGGCATTGGAGGAAATGGGTACGTTGATGAAACCCTCGATGCTGCCGCCCACGCCGCCGCTCTGCACCGCATTGCCATCCACCGAGATGCCGCCATAGAGCTTGGTGGTGTCGGGCTTGTTGGTGATGATGCGCACCGTGCCGGCTTCGGAACTCGCGCCGTACAGGGTGCCTTGCGGACCTTCCAGTACCTCGATGCGCTGGATGTCGTACAGGTGCACCTCGGGCGTGCCGTCGATGGTGGTGACGGGCTGCTCGTCCAGGTAGGTGCCCACCGAGGGCTGGGAACCGGAATGGTTGCCATCGCCGCCGTTGTTGACGCCGCGGATGTAGATGTGCGACTGGCCCGGTGCGCCGCTGCCGCCCTGGCCGTTGCCGCGTGAATAGGAAATGCTCGGCGAGTACTTCACGTAGTCATCGACGTTCAGGATGTTGAGCTGCTGCAGCTTGGTGCTGTCGAGCACCTGCACCGCGATCGGCACGTCCTGCAGGTTTTCGACGCGCTTCTGCGCCGTCACCACCACTTCCTCGAGGCTCACGGGCGCCTCCTGGGCGTGCACCATGGCCCATGGGAGCGAAGCCAGCAGGGTGGAGGCCACCGGAATGCCGGTGCGCGCCAACGGGTGGCGCTTCGGTTGCTGAAGACGGTTGAGTTTGCGACGACGGCTGCGAGTCATGAGAGAGTCCCCTTTTTCATGGATCAACCGGATTCATAGGTCATCCGGTACTTGCGGATAACAGTCGAGAACGGATCCCAGCTCGCATTTGAGCGGGTCGAGCCAGGTCTCGTAGTGGCGCCAATGTTCCAGACCTTCGCGAAAGATCGGGCGACGGACCTGCTCCGAGCTGGCGGTGCGCACCGCCCGCTCGTTCTCGTGGAAATTGAGGCAGGCTTGCTCGAACGGCAGTCCGCAGTAGTCGAGCAGGCGGTGCACCTGGCTTTCGGTGTCCTCGACCATGCTCTCGTAGTGGACTCGCAGCACCCGGCCGGGCAGCACCGCGTCGATGTGTGCCATGAACCTGACATAGTCGCGGTAGTAGCGACCCAGGTCCTCGAGCGAGTAGGTGAAATTCTGGCCACGGGCAAAGTGCTGCTTGAAACAGGAGAAGCCGCAGGCCAGCGGGTGGCGGCGCGCATCGATGATCTTCGCGTTGGGCAGGATCAGGTGGATCAAGCCCACGTAGAAACAATTGTTCGGCATCTTGTCGATGAAGAACGGCGCCTCGGTGCGGCGAAGCGGCCGGGTCTCGCGCAGATAGCGCTCGCCGAATTCGCGCAACTGGTCACCGTCGAACTGCGCCAGCTTGCTGGCGAAGTTCTCCTGCGGTTCGCCACCGCGCAGGATGTCGCGGGCGATCTGCGGCAGTTGCGGCAGTTCCATGATGCCCTCGACCTGCGAGTGGCTGGCGAGGATCTGCTCCAGCAGGGTCGAGCCGGCGCGCGGCAGGCCGAGGATGAAGATCGGGTCGAAGGCCGTGGCGCCGGACCCGGCTCGCTCCGCGAAGAACTCGCGGGTGTGCAGCTCGATGCAGCGGTCCACGTAGGTGGTGGTGGACGATGCGCTGTACGGGTGCTCGGCCAGACGCAGGGCGTTGCCGGCGACGTAGTGGCCGAATGACTCCTCGTACCGGGAAAGATCTTCCAGAGCCTTGCCCAGCGCGAACTCGAAGTGGAGCCGGGAGTCCTTATCAAGATCGGTGCGCTCGAGCGCGGTGCGCAGCGTCTGGATGTCCGTGTCCGAAAATCGAAACGTCTTCAGATTCGCAAGACTCCACCAGGCTTCACCCAGAGTCGCATCCAGGGCGACGGCGCGGCGATAGGCGTCGATACACTCGGCGTTGCGGCCCGCGGTGCGCAAGGAGTGGCCGAGACTCATCCAGATCTTGGGCTGCTGCGGATACTCCTTCAGCACCCGCTGATAGACCTGGATGGACTCGGCGTAATCGCCGGTGTTGGCGAGCACGGCGGCCTGCAGGAAGCGGTAGGCCGGATTGCGTGGTTCGCGCGCCAGCAGACGTTGCACCTGTTCCAGGGCAGGCGCGGCGTTGCCCTGGCGCACCAGCACCGAGGCGTAGTTGTAGCGCGCCATGTCGAAACTTGGCGCGAGTGTCAGGCACTGCTCCAGGAGCTGCTGCGCATCCTGGTAGCGCCGCAGCCGGCCCGCCACCTCGGCCAGCATGCGCAGCGCCGCGACGTCGGTCGGGTGCGTGGCCAGGTGCTCACGGAGCTTCGTATCTGCCGCCGGCAGGTCATTCGCCACCAGTGCGGCGGCGGCTTGCATCAGATGCGGGTCGCGATTGGCCGCGTTGAGATAACGCGCGCGCGCATCGTCGGCGCCTGCACTGTCGCCGCTGGCATCGAGCTGATCGGCCAGCAGGCGCCAGCCATCCGGCGAGCCCGGTTGGAGATGCAGGGCACGGCGCAAGGCCTCCACCGCATCGCCGATGCGGCCCGCCTCACCCAGCGCCGCACCCAGTTCCAGGAACACGGCAGCCGCGCGCGGCTGCTCGCGTGACAGAGGCTCCAGGATCGCCAGGGCTCCTTCCGGATCGCCGGAGATGCGCCGTGCTGCGCCAAGTACCAGGCGGGCACGAGGCTCCGCCGGCACGGCATGCAGGATCGCGCCCGCCTGCTCCGCCGCCAGGTGCGGGTCCTTCTGCAACAACCAGGTCGCGTGCGCAATCGCGGTCTGCAAAGAACCCACTGGGTCAGCGGCGGCTTGTTCCCCCATGTGGTGAGTCTACCACGATCGTGCGCAACGTCATCACGCACGAGAAACCTAGGCTTATGCCGCTGGTGGACCGCCGAAGGCTGGATCGGCTGCTTCGTGTTGCATCTCGGCAACAGCAGATCCTGGCGGGGCAAGCTCGGTGAAGATCGCTACGTTATCATGCCCATCCGCAAGGCGGGGCAGACCCGAGGAGAAGGCATGACGGCAGCAGCATCTTCGATTCCCCAGAGCTTTTCGCTACTCCAGACCTTGGTGGCCGACTTTCAGCGCGATGGCGCGGTCTGCATCCGCGGCCTGTTCACTCCTGCGCAGATGGAGCTGTTGCGCGGCGGGATCGATGCCAACCTTGCGCATCCGAGCCCGCGCGCCAAGGTTGCCAGCCGCAGCGACGATCCGGGCTTGTTCATCGAAGACTTCTGCAACTGGCAGGAAAACGAAGCGTATCGCAGATTCATTTTCGAAACGCCGCTCGCCATGGTGGCGGGCCGGCTGATGCGCAGCCGCCATGCGAGGCTCCATCACGATCACATGCTGACCAAGGAATCAGGCACGCGCCAGCGCACGCCCTGGCACCAGGATCAGCCCTACTACAACATCGAAGGACGGCAGAACTGCAGTTTCTGGATTCCCGTGGACCCGGTTCCGCGCGAATCGACGCTGGAATTCGTGGCGGGCTCTCACCTGGGCCCCTGGCTCATGCCGCGTTCGTTCATGGATTCCCAGGCCAAATGGTTTCCGGAAGGGAGCCTGGCGGACTTGCCGGATGTGGAGGCGCATCGCGAGCGTCACCGCATTCTCGGCTGGGCGCTGCAGCCCGGCGATGCCGTCTGCTTTCACATGCTCACCCTGCACGCCGCAGCGGGGGTGAGCGGCGCGCAGCGCCGGCGCGTGTTCTCCGTGCGCTTCATCGGCGATGATGTCACGCATGCGCCGCGCCATTGGGTGACCTCGCCGGACTTTCCCGGTCTGCAGGACGAACTGCCCGCCGGCGCAGCCATGGATCACCCGCTGTTTCCGGTGCTGTGGCAGGCTGAATCAGCTAGTCAAAATGGAACGGCCGGCTCCCGATTTGCAGCTTCGCGGATTACGCTGCGAATCGGGAAGAACCGCGGCGCAGAGCCGCATGCAAATGGGAGCCGGCGATGAAGAACGTACGATTTATAG
>WBZN01000148.1_pt1 | contig 98497 bp, 95 predicted proteins | sample 5204281 | NCBI WGS metagenome assembly WBZN01 (sample SAMN12344347, study PRJNA552823) | activated sludge metagenome | biome: Activated sludge suspended growth; feature: Nitrification reactor; material: Wastewater; isolation source: activated sludge from nitrification reactor of wastewater... | reverse complement strand
CTGCGTATACGGCACGGGGCCCCGGTTGCTTCGCCCATAAGTCGATCAGGACCAGATCCCCCGGTCGAATAGGAGCAGAGCCCTCGCGAGACGGTCCGTAGTGAGGATCTGCACTATGAGCGTTGACAGCGGCAATCGGGGGACTCGAGGTCACCAGCCCGCGGTCATGCATCCGGGCAAGAATATATTGTTGCAAGCCATATTCAGTGAGCGAACGACCGGCCGCCAGAGAAGTCCCGATAAACCCAAACGCCTCATCCACAATCGCCCGCAGCCCCGTGGCAGCCACCTGGTGCGAGGCCAACTGCGCCTCATCCCACACGGCTTCAAATTGTTGAACCAAATCAGCGGACGTGACAACCTCCAGCCCCAAGCTCCGCAGGAGATCCAACGTCCCGGCATCCACTCGCGAGAGATAGGGAATTGCATTCATCGGCGAGTATTGCATGGCAATTCGTTTGGCCGATTGAAGAAGTGCCCTGAGCGCCGCCTGCTGCTCTCGCCAGGAGACGTACAGTCGCGCCTCGCCCGGCAACCCTTCCAAGACATGCGGTTCAATGCGATGCTGTAACTTCACCGGCGTCCCCACCGCCGGAACCCAGTAGAACCATCGGCGCGTCACATGGATCGAGGGGTCTAACAACAACACGCGATAGGCGATGGGATCGAGATGGCGAAAGTCATAGAAGAGCCATCCGTCAACCCCCGGTTGATCTCGAATGGCTTGCTGAATACGGCTGACCTGGGTACTGAATCGTGAGGAGGTATCCATGGGCGCATCATACCGTCATTTCGAAATCGAAACCACTTGGCAATCAGGCGGTGCTCTGAGCGCTTCGGAATGATACAATGCTCTCAGCCAGCTATGAGCATTCCTTCCACAGCCGATCCAAGCCAGTACCGCGTGACATTTTTCTTCGGGCCCGAACCCGTGGAGCATCGGCCTGACCATCTGCGCTGTGTCTTCAATGTGAAGAAACGCAGTTGGAAGGGTGGCGTGCAGGTCGGCATTGACATCGCCCAGGAGTACCTCGAGGAGGCTCGCCGGGAGATCGGGTTTTCATCCTGGCTTGGAAATCAACTACACAAGAGCGACCAGGACGAGCAGGATGACGTGACGCGTCGGGCTGATGAACTCTTCATTCAATCCGTCTGCACCTGCGCACTCCACCTCGCCCTCCACACAGGCATCGAGCAACTCAACCAGGTGATCGACGCGGCAGGCTTCGCGGAAGAGCTCCGGCGCATGATCAACGAGCAACCCGAACAGGTGACGGACCGGATTCGCCTTGAATTAGACTTGGGAGAGACATCTGATATCTGAAGAGCGAAGAGCGGTGGCAACAAAGGCGGAAGGGGTTTGAAAATGGGGATGAATTTGTTATAACGACAACGGAGTACTCGCAATTGTAGACAGTTCATCGGCACTCATCTTCTAATTCACACCGTCAGCATTTCAGCACGAAGGAGGCACCCAACGTGAACGTCTCTGCCAATGTGTCCTTTAAAAGACGCCGCAGCCTCTGGTCGAACGCCTTGGTTCTCGGTCTGGTGGCGATCTGCTCCCTGGCCATCCTCATTGTGCCGGTCGCAGCACAAGAATCAGGCAGTGCGTCCAACGTCCCCGTGTCCTCGAATGATGCCAGCCCTTCCGGGGTGGGCATTCAAGCAGGATCTGCACTGGCAACCATCATCTACTTCCCGCTTAAACTCGCATTTGCAATTGGCGGAGGCGTGGTCGGCGGCTTAGCCTACGGGTTCTCAGGTGGCAGCGAACAGACAGCAAAGAACATCTGGGTTCCCAGCATGTACGGCACCTACATTATTACGCCGGATCATTTGAAGGGGGATAAACCGATCCGCTTCCTCGGTGTCTCCTCGAGCGAGCCCGCGCGGGAGGCCGGGGACTATACGCCTCAGGAGCCCCTGCCGCTGCCCTTGGAACCGATCCGATAGCATGAAACCCGTCATCGGAGTCACACCCGACTTCAATGCCGGTGATCGTCAGGAATGGGGCGGCAAAGAGCCCACCTATTTTCTCCGGGCTCGATACGTCCGCGCGATCGAAGAACTCGGCGGGGTGCCGCTCATTCTGCCCCTTGTGGCCGATCGTGCGGCACGTCGCCGCCTCCTGCGGACTATCGACGGGCTGCTCCTGACAGGCAGCGGTCCGGATTTAGATCCCGCGCTGTACGGAGAACGGAAACGATACACCTTTCCGATCGTCGCCCACCGGCGCTCGAGCTTCGAATTAGACTTTGTCCATCTGGCCATCCGCAACCATCTCCCGACCCTGGCCATCTGCGGCGGCATGCAAACGATGAATGTTGCGTTCGGCGGAACCCTCTATCAGGATATTCCTGCCCAGGTTACCGATGTGCTGCACCATCGACAAACGACGCCGGCTATCCACGTCTCTCACAGCGTCTCCATCGCACCCGGCACACTGCTCGAACGCATCGTCCAACGGCCCCGCATGAAGGTGAACAGTTCCCATCACCAATCGGTGAAAGGCGTCGGTCGCGCATTGATCGCCAGCGCCACCGCGCCCGATGGCATCGTCGAGGCAATCGAACATCCCGGCCACCCGTTTTTTCTCGGCCTGCAATGGCACCCCGAGTTTTTGTTTGAGCGCCACCAGCTGCATCGCCGGCTCTTTGAGGCGTTCTTGCAGGCAGCCTCACGCCGCCCGGCGCTTCGACCATCGCCTCCGCGACGCGGGACCACCACATGACACGGGACTCACGACACCATGACAGCGAACATGGTCGTGACGTCACCGGAGAGAGGACACGGCGTGGGCAATCCGCTGTTTCGCACCAAATCGATCGAACGAATCCTCGCTGATTCCGACGCCCCAGAACATCGCCTGAAACGGAGCCTGACCGCCTGGGACCTGACCGGACTTGGCATCGGCGCGATTATCGGCACCGGCATCTTCGTGCTCATCGGCACCGCAATCGTCGGCGATGCGCATCGACCCGGAGCCGGGCCGGGGATCGTCTTGTCGTTCATTCTGTCCGGCGTCACCTGCGCACTTGCCGCGCTTTGTTATGCGGAGTTTGCGGCTATGATCCCGGTGGCAGGCAGCGCATACACCTATTCCTATGCCACGCTCGGCGAATTCCTGGCCTGGCTGACGGGATGGAACCTCATTCTGGAATACGGCGTAGCCTGCGTCGCGGTCGCCATCGGATGGTCCGGGTATTTCAACAATATCCTGAAACTCTGCGGTTTCGAACTCCCCTATTGGGCCACGCATCCACCTGGCGCGGACGGAGGGATGGTGAATATCCCGGCCGCGGTCATTGTCCTCCTGGTCACCGGCATCTTAATCGTCGGAGTAAAGGAAAGCGCCCGAGCCACCTGCGGCATCGTCCTCATCAAGCTGGCCGTGATCGTCTTTTTCATCGCGGTCGGCACCTCCTCTGTCGACACGGCAAATTGGTCGCCATTCATGCCGTTTGGGTTTGCCGGGGTTGGCGCGGCTGCGGCCATCGTGTTTTTTGCCTATATCGGGTTCGACGCGGTCTCAACGACAGCGGAAGAAGCCCAAAACCCCCAACGTGATCTCCCCATCGGGATCTTCGCCTCACTGGGCATCTGTACCCTGCTGTATATTGCCGTGGCGGCAGTCCTGACAGGCCTGGTGCCTTTTTCACGAATCGATATCCACGCACCAGTGGCCGAAGGGTTGCGGGTGGCCGGCTTTAAATGGGGGGCGGCCATCGTGGCGGTAGGAGCAGTCGCCGGAATCACTAGCGTGCTGGTGGTGATGATGCTGGGCCAGATTCGCGTGTTTTTCGCCATGTCCCGAGATGGACTTCTCGGTCCCTGGCTGTCTGGCGTTCATCCAAAGTTTCGAACACCTCATCACGCGACCTATTTGACCGGCGTCGCCGTAGCAATCATGGCAGCGCTGATCCCCATCGGCGAAGCGGCCGACATGACGAACATCGGGACGCTCTTCGCCTTCGTCCTCGTCTGTATCGGGATCATGGTGCTTCGCTATACGAACCCGAACCATCCCCGGCCATTTCGCATGCCCTTCATGCCGGTCATCCCCATATTAGGTGTCCTGGCCTGCCTGGGCTTGATGTATTTTCTTCCCTGGATGACCTGGATCCGGTTCTTTGTCTGGACGATCATCGGCATCATCGTGTATGCCACGTATGGCATACGCCGGAGCAAACTCGCCGCAAATCCGGCCGTTGAGCACAGCACGAGCGCTCGACAAGCATGATCACCGCTGTTGCAACAATTTGACGAGGGAGTCCTTAGGACGAGGTTTCGGTTGAAGCGACCGGAGCAACTTTGGGAGCGACTGCGACGGGTGCCGCAGCGGGCGTCGTCGGTTTTGGAGCCGCCGCCGGAGCAGGTGAAGCGGGAGTTGCGGCCGAAGTACCTGGAGCCGCCGCGGCAGGCGCACCGGCTACTGGAGGCGCTGCCGGTTTCGGAGGTGCGGCGGGTTTCGGCGGGGCAGGCCGTTCCGGCTTAATCCCACCTTCCCAGGACGGGCCTGAATACATATCCGCAGCCAGCCCTTTGCCCTTCCATTTTTCTTCGAAATCCGCCGCGGCCTTATTGGGGGTTTCACCGGCCCCTACCACGTCATTCCACGGATAGGCGCGAGGCCCGATCTGGCATCCCGTCTCCGTACGCCTCAAATACAAGGCAATCGGATTCCCTCGGTAAGGTCCGAGATAGATATGCACCGATCCCACATACTCAAGCAATGTGGCCACCATGCCTCCAAGAAGAGGTGCATGATGCCATAAGAGACAGGAGGAGGGCAAGAAGGACCTAGCACCCCCTGCTATTCGGTCCACCCTTGTGCTCAGGAGAGGGCCGGACGCTCGGTCGACGGACGTGAGCGAAGCAGATACAGCCCGCCGATCAGGATGATGATGACGACCACATTCAAGCCGACATCCATGATGTATTGCTGGAAGAGCTCGTGCCTCGTTTCCTTGGCCACTGCTTCAAGCTGGTAAGAGAGTTCGGCACTGGCTGTCAACAGTCTCCGTGTACAGGCAATGATCCCCACGGAGAGATAGGGTTCTAATTCCAACACTTCCGTCTGAAGAAACCGCACCACCGTGCGAAATAGTTCCAAGAGAATGATGACCAGGAGCAGATCGTTCAATAACTTGAGCGCGGCAGGAAGGAGCGCGAGCTGAACGGGTCGAGCCAGAAAGATGTACCAGGCATGGACGAAGATAATCAGGCAGAGAGCCAGCAGGCTGAACCCGGCCGCGACATACCCGAGCCGGTCCAGCTGGTCCATAAAACCCAGCCACCAGCGCAGACTGGGCCGATGAAATTTCTCATCTGACCCCGGCATACTTGGTAAGGGCATTACGCTTGCCCTGCCGGACCGGTTGGCAGAGGAGTTCCCTCCTCCAGCGGTTGGCCAAACCTCAACCCGTGCACTGCGCCGGCTGTAATGAGATGGCCACAACAGTCAATCCCTTGAAGGCCGGCGCCGCCATCCATCACCATGAGGCGAAGGCCGCAGGAATCAGGAAACTGCCGCTTCTCCTCCAGCATAGCCCCGGGAAGCAGCGCTCCTCGTTTTCGACCCCTCGACGACATGATTTCTGGCACGAGATCTTCTTCGGTCAGTTCATGTCCGCAGCAGAAGATCTTCTGGAAACCCTCACCGCCACCGGTACACTTGACCACTAACCCACAGGAATCGGGAAATCGTTTGCGCTCGTCGAGAATGTCACCTTTCTTGATCGCCATGGCCCCTCGGTATGATGAGTTGATGGAGATGAGTCGGATCGAGCGTTAGTGAACCAGAACCACGAAGGAAAAGCCAGCGCCGAAACTCCACGAGGAAATCAACACCCATGTGTCTGAGCGAGGGGAGGAACCCTCCCCCCCACGTTCCTGACTAGGCCCCGGCAGGCAGAATGCGGTCATGCCTCAGGCATGCGCGACCGGTGAATCCAATGCCGCCGACGACTGGAGGCTCTCCGACATTTTCGATGAGGGGAGACGAGCATGGGCCTTGCGCCATGAGTCCAGTAGCACCTTGTGCGAGCGGCACCCGACCACGAGGCGCGCGTCCGAAATCGTGACCGGCTTATAGGGGTGAAGGTATCGCGCCTTGAGCCGCGCCACACGGGCCAACGACTGCTCCAGTCTTTCCTGCGTGATCCGGCCGTCTTGCACCGCGCGCTCCATCGCCTGTATGGCCGTCATGACCCGGTCCTGATCTTTGCAGATCAACAGCACATCACATCCGGCCACGAACGACCGAACAGCCGCTTCGCCGATCCCGTCATGATCGATAATCGCATGCATCTCCAGGTCGTCAGTAAACACCACCCCGTCATAGCGAAACTCTTCCCGCAGGAGACGCTGAATCACGGCCGGAGACAGAGTCGCCGGCGCATCAGGATCCAACGCTCGATACAACACATGGGCCGTCATGAGACTGGCGACTCCCTGCCGAATCGCCTGCTGAAACGGGGGAAACTCCGTCTCGCGCAACCGCTGAATCCCCGCGTCAACCACGGGAAGCTCCTTGTGCGAATCCGTCGCCGTATCCCCATGGCCGGGAAAATGCTTCCCGCAAGCCACGACCATATTGTCCTTGAGCCCGCCGATCGTGGCCAGCCCCATTTCCCCGACGAGGTCAGACTCGGCGCCGAACGCCCGGTCGCCAATCACAGGATTGTCTGGGTTACTGTTCACATCAAGCACCGGGGCCATATTCATATTGATCCCCACGGCTCGCAACTCTTTCGCGATAGTGGCCGCGGCGGAATAGGCCAACTCACTGGAGTTACACTGTCCGAGCTGAGCGCAGGGCGGGAAGATCGTAAATTCGGCGGGCAGCCGGGAGACCCGTCCTCCCTCTTGATCAATCGCAATCAGTAGCGGCGAGGCCGGAGACAGTTTTTGAAGCCCATTGGTGAGATCGACGATCTGCTGGACCGATTCGAGGTTGCGCCGAAAAAGAATGACTCCGCCTGGCGAGTAGGCTTTGAGAAACGAGGCCAGGTCGTTGCTGACCGTGGTCCCGGTAAATCCCATCATGAAGAGCTGACCGATGTGCTCGCGTAGTGTCATAACCCCCTACTATGACGATCTGAGTGAGAAGCAGATGGACTCTCGGCTTATATTGCTGAACGCACCAGTGACCGCTAGGGCAAGGTCCGGTCGAGCAGGAATTGGATGAGCAGCCGCGTGCCGATCCCCGTTGGACCTTTCGGGAGATAGGCTCGCTCGCGCTCGCTCCAGTCCGTGCTGGCGATGTCCAAATGAATCCAGGGACAGTCCCCCACAAATTTGCTCAGGAACAGAGCAGCGGTAATCATGCCGCCGCCACGGCCGCCGATGTTCCGCATATCCGCCACATCGCTGCGCAGTTGTTCGAAGTACTCTTCCCACAGCGGCATTTCCCACACGCGCTCACCGGCCCGCATGCCTGCATTCCGGACATGCTCTTTCAGCTGATCGTTATTGCCGAACATCCCGATGGCAAATTGGCCCAGCGCGACGACGCAGGCGCCGGTCAAGGTCGCGATATCGATCAATACCGCCGGCTTGTAACGGGTGGCATAGGCCAACGCGTCCGAGAGGATCAACCGGCCCTCGGCGTCGGTGTTTTGTACTTCGACGGTTTTTCCCGAGAGCGTCTTCACGATATCACCAGGCCGCATCGCGCGGCCGCCCGGCATGTTTTCCGCGACCGGCAATATGCTGACCAGATGCAACGGCAGCTTGAGCCGTGCCGCAGCCCGCATCGTCGCCAACACCTCAGCGCCGCCCGTCATGTCGGCCTTCATATGCTCCATATTTTCAGCCGGCTTCAGCGAAATACCGCCTGTGTCGAAGGTAATCGTCTTACCGACCAATACCACCGGCGGTTCGGCTTTCTTCGCCTTCGCGCTTTTGTACTCCAGAATAATGAACTTCGGCGGCTCATGACTGCCTTTCGCCACACCGAGCAAGGCACCCATACCGAGTTGTTCCATATCTTTCTGTTCAAGCACCTTCAGCTTCACGCCCGGTTCTTTCGCCACGGCCTTCGCTTCCTGCACGATACGGCCAGGCGTCATGACATTGGCCGGATGGTTGCATAGATCGCGAACAAGGACCGTGGCCTCCGCCGTCGCCACGCCGCGCCGGATGCCCTCGGTGACCTGAGGCAACAGCGATGTTTGCGCGATGTGGATCGTCAACCGCTCGACGTCGATCGGTTTGCTGCCATTCGAGCTCCGGTACGCCGTGAATTGATAGCTGCCGAGAATGGCGCCTTCGGCTAAAGCCTGCGCGACGTCCTGAACGGGGATCTCCTCCAGCACCGCGCCCGGCAGCACCACACCGAATGAAGACACTTTGGCCTGGCGAACGCGTTTGACTGCAGAACCCAACGCCTGGCGGAACGCATCCACCCGCAACTCCTTTTCCTTCCCCAAGCCGGCCAGCAGCAGTCGCTTCGCCTTGGCTTTGCCCTGTGTATGCACTAACACCCCTTCGCCGAGCTTGCCTTCAAATTCCCCGCGCTGGATCAAGGCGGCGAGCTGCCCACCGAGTTGCGTATTGATGGCGGCGGCTTCCGGCGAAAGGTCTGACGCGCCCTCGCAACAGAGCAATACCAGCACCTCGGCGACGTCATTCTCCGCCCGCCCAACCTGTGCTTGAACGTGAATCTTCTTCATCAATCCTCCCTGGTTCTCGCCCGTTCGCTGATCCCGCATGTGCCGACGTTGTCGTTCGGCCACACCGGCCGCTCTCAAACCCCGCGCATATCCGGCGCCCAAATCTGCTTGTGCATTTGCATCTGGAACCTGACCGGCAATCTGTCGGCCAGGACCCATTCCGCCAACTGCCGCGCTTCCGTTTCGCCAAAAACAGGACTCACCAAGACGGGGCAACGCGCCTCAAGATTCCGGGTGCGTACGACCTCGCGCGCCCACTCGTAGTCGGCCCGGTCCTTGATCACAAATTTCACTTCATCGCGAGGCGCAAGCCGGTCGAGATTCGGCCAATACATGCGCTCGGCCATGCCGCTTCCAGGACATTTCACATCGAGCACCACATGGACTCGCCGATCCACGCCGGACGTGTCGACGGCCCCGCTGGTTTCCAGAAGCACCTCGAACCCCTCGTCGCAGAGCCTGGTCAACAACGGGAGGGATGCCGGCTGGCTGAGCGGCTCACCCCCTGTCACTTCCACCAAATTGCAACCGAAAGCGCGCACCTGATCGACCACGTCATCTTGCGTCATATCCCGACCGCCGTAGAACGCATAGGCGGTGTCACACCAGGTACAGCGCAGAGGGCACCCCGTCAAACGAATGAAGACGCAGGGCCGGCCCGCATGCGTGGATTCGCCCTGGATACTGTGAAAAACTTCGGTTACCTTGAGCATCGTGACTCGATGTGACGAGTCAGCGTGGGACGCGTGGCCGGCGGAGACCTTCATGTCCATGTGGTTGTCGGCCATCCATTCCGTCGGGCGATACGGTCCATGCCTCGAATGGGATTTACGACCAACGGATGGCCCACCATTTCGAGTAGCTCGACATCGCCGGGACTATCGCCGTAGGCAAACGACTGCGCCAGATCAATCCCGGATTCCTGCGTGAGCCGGACAATCAATTCCCGCTTGCCGGGGCCATAGGGGAGGGGGGCGCAGACCTGACCGGTAAATTGCCGCTGCTGCTGTTCGAGCCTAGCGGCCAGCAAGGTCGGCACCTCCAGCAAGGCAGCCAGCGGAGCAATCAGGAAATCGAGAGATCCAGTCACCAATACGATATGATGCCCGGCCCGGCGGTGCTCATCCATTCGAGAGAGTCCCTGAGCGGACAGACGAGGACATAACTCGGTCCGGCAGAATTCTTCCGCCAACGCCTCAACCTCAGCGGCGCCTTTCCCAGCCAGGTAGAGCTTGCGTTCTCGCAACGGGTGCAGCGACACCGGAGGCGCGCATCGCAGCACCCACTCGATGCTGTCCCGAACCTCACGCCAACCCACGAGTCCCTGCTTCCAGAGAAAACGGAAAAATCGAACTTCGCTTGCCTGTCCCGGGAGCAAGGTATTATCGACGTCAAACAGCGCGGCAATGTCCGTCTGCCGTCCGGTGTATGGAATATGTGCGGCTGAGAGAGGCGTCATCTCGAACGTTGGCCTGGTGATCACTATGCTGGGAAGGGTGTGCGATGTGTTCTCGCAGCACGCGTCAGATTCTACCGGACAACTAGTTGATTGACAAGCATTTTGGACCACTTCTATAATGCGCTTCCTCTGAGGCTGGCCGCGACACCGAGAGCGCGGGCAATTCATCGCCGTCGTTCGGCTCGTCCGCAGCCTGCCTCACGTGTCAACGGAAAGATCTTCGGTTGCCGAAGTGGTGGAATGGCAGACACGCACGTTTGAGGGGCGTGTGGCGCAAGCCGTGCGGGTTCAAGTCCCGCCTTCGGCACCAAACCCAGCCTTTGCCGTACGGAAATCACACTCCCTGCAGCTTGCTGCGGCGAACGCTCAGACCCGTTCTCAGTCAGCCGCCTTTCTCCCGGCACGTACATCTATCGGACTCACATTCGACTCTCCCCCTTGAAGGCCCATTGGACAACGCATATCGATGGGGACCTTCATGCAGATAAACGGCCCTATCACACTAGGGCCTAATTACGTTGCAAAATATCAATCATCTCTCACCGCATGCCCGGGCTTGATGTTATGATGCGGATCTTGCGGGCTACCTCGTTCAACACGGGCGCATATTCGTGCCCCGCGTGATTTCTAGCGGAACCATCTCCACCAGCTGGATGGACTCCACGAACGGGCAGAATGGCTGACGAATCAGCCCCTCAGCGCAGATGAAGGAGTCACCTGTGAGCGCCCAAGACTTGGCAGCGGCCTTCTCTTCCTCAGGAGATTTCCGGTCGATTGAAGCCGTTGTCCGTACCCTGTCCAGCCAGGCGTCGATCGGCATCTTCCTCTCGGACCCCGAAGGGCATACCCTCTACCTCAATGAACGGCTGCGCCGCATGGCCGGAATTTCCGGCACATCGGAACCAGGATCATGCTGGCTCACGTCTCTTGCCCCTGAAGACCACGACGTCATTGTCACCGAATGGTCCGCGGCCACCGCACAGAGCCGGAGCTTTTCGCGTGAATTTCGTTTTCGAAGACCCGATGGATCGCTGCGTTGGGTGATGGCTGAAGCGTTTCCCCTTCGCACAGATGGAGCTCCTTCCAGCGGATACGTTGGAATGATCCGCGATATCACCCCTCGACACCTGGCGCTCGAAGCCTTACATGCGTGTGACGACCGCTACCGGAGCCTGGCCGCACTCTCGCCTCATGCGATCTTCGTCTACGCGAACGATACGATTCTCTTCATGAATGATGCGGGCATGAGTCTCTTCGCTCTGCAGGCAGCACCCTCGCTTGAAGGGCATCCGCTGTCGGAATGCTTTACGACAGAGTTCCTGCAGGATCTCCCCCTGGCCAATTCCGCTCATGGAACTGCACCAGCCACCCCCGTGGAGCGACAATTCGTGCGGCCCGATGGCACTCATCTTGGTGTGGAACTGGTCGCAAACCAGGTTATCTTTGATGGCCAGCCGGCCATTCAGGTGCTCGCCTCAGATATCACTCCGCAAAAAGATGTCGCAGCACAGCTGCGCCAAGCGCACAAAATGGCGACCATGGCGACCCTTGCCGGCGGCATCGCGCATGAGTTCAATAACTGCCTGACCGCCATCATGGGATTCTCGGACCTGGCCCTGCCATTGCTCGTGCCGGACAGTCGGGTGCACGGTCATGTGCAGCAGGTGATCCTCGCGTCGAAACGAGCCAGGGATTTGGTGACACAGATGCTCATGTTCGGCCGCCAGGCAGAGGGTGTCAAACAACCAGTGTCCCTGGATATCTTGCTCAAAGAAACATTGCGAATTTTGAGGGGGAAGCTGCCGAGCACTATTAGTCTTCGCGAGTGGATTCCCGGGGCCACCCATCCGATTTATGCGGACCCGACTCAAATTCACCAAATCTGCGTGAAGCTTCTGGCTCATTCCGAATTAGCCATGAAACCGGACGGTGGGATTCTGGAGGTGCGCCTCGACAATATTCACCTGAACCACTCGACGAATGAACATGATCTTCCGCTCCCCCCTGGCCACTATGTCTGCCTCACGGTTTCAGATACGGGCGAAGAGGTGAGCGCCGAAGACCCCTGTCGTAAAGTGGGTCCGCTGTTCGCAAATCTTCCGGACGGGACCCAGGCAGGGACGGAACTCGCAGGGGTGCAACGGATCGTAAGCGAACATGGCGGAACCCTCCGTTCCACCAGCACAGTGGGCCAGGGAACGACCATCGAAGTGTACCTGCCGGCGATACTTCCCCCCGCGCCCATGAGCACACCCGGGTCGCGTCGAGCAGAAGCATCAGACATCGCAAGACAGAAGGAAATTCTTGCTGAGCACGACAAAGAACGATAGATTCGCGATGAGCGCTGACCGATCCATGGGAGCCCAAACCGTCCTTCTGGACAACATCGCGCGGTGTGACCTCAGAGCGCTATCACCAGAACTCCTGCGAGGAATGTTATGCCATCGGTCTTGATTGTGGACGACGAGGAAGCGATTCGCCGGCTGATCCGCAGCACGCTCGAACAGGCGGGTTATCGTGTCCAGGAGGCAGCCGACGGCAAAGAGGGGCTGTCGCACTATCGTCAATCGCCCGCAGATCTGGTGATCATGGATATTCTCATGCCGGACCAGGACGGCCTGGAGAGCATTTTGACCCTGCGGCGCGAATTTCCGAACGCAAAAATCATGGCCATCACCGGCGGAAGCGACATGATCGGCATCCTCAATTTCCTGGATGTCGCCCGCATGCTCGGCGCGCGCCGCACCCTCCAGAAACCCTTCGAGATGCAACAGCTGCTCGATGCCGTCCAGGCCGAGATTGCCGGCTGACCGATACACTCCCTCTCATTTCCCCTCACGTGCCGGTCCATTGACTTCCAGCCGATCGATCCGCACACTACGCCCGCCTTCGGTTCCCTGTTTACTCGAGAACGAGACCGCGATCATGACCTGGTGGACTCCCCAACTTCACGCGCTACTGGGCGGCCTTGTCGTCGCTGGCGGTGTCTTTGTCATGTGGGAACAGGCAGGGGTCGTCTGGACGCTGCTCATTGCCGCTGTGGCAACCGCAGTTCTCCTTTGGCGAGGACGCAGCATCGGAGCCGTATGGGCCTGGACTACATTAGGGCTCGGCATTGAAAGCATGACCTGGCCGATCGTGACCATGGTGCGAATCCGGATGGAAGGGGTTCAGCCAACAGAGGAACAGATGGGCACGATTCTGAATGCCGTGCTCTTCGGCCTCTTCACCTCGGTGTTCTGGGTCACGTTTGCCCTCGGACTCTTCAAACGGCTGCGGGAACAGAACGCCCCGCCAGTTCCGGTGAAGAAAAACAAACCGGCCCTGCCGGGAGGCAAGAAAAAACACGTCCGGACCTGACTCGCATCAGGCCATCGACACCGGATCGACATCAATGTCATACCGGAGGCCACCCCGACGGGACTCCCGTTCAAGTTCCTCGCGCGTCCGCACCGCTATCTCCCGACCGGCCTCAAGAGAACCAGATTTGAGCAGGATCTGCCAGCAATACCGACCTCGCGTCAGAACATGCGGCGCCGGAGATGGCCCCAGGACGACAACCTGTCTCAAGGCCAAACCCTGGCCGGCAGAACCAGGCATCGGGGATGCGTCGTGGTCATGCCCCCTGGCCGCCCTTTCTGTGCCTGCAACCTGCGCTCGCAACACAGTCGCCCAGCGACCGGCAGCTTGAGCCACCACCGGTTCCAACGTCCCGGACACATCCAGCCTGACCAGACAGGTGCACGGTGGATACTGAAGCATCTGCCGGAACGCCTGCTCCTGCTTCACAAACAGGTGGTCGTCGCCCGAGGCCACCGCCATGATCGCATGATGGTCGGCGAAGCGCGTCTGAATGAGGAGCCGGCCGCCGGCACAAGCAGGCCGGGCCAGATCGGCGGCGTCCCGAAGGGCGTGATACAGCCGTTCCGCAGAACGAAAATCGGGAACGTGAAGACCGGCATCGGCATCCGGCAGAGCCACGAACGCCGCCCGCGCGTAAAGACCGAGCCGGAATACCATCTGAGTTCCGATCACGATATCAAGTTCGCCTGCGGCCAGCAGGCGGTTACACGCTCGCGCGTCGGCAGGACGACGAATCGTTTCGCCATCCACACGTCCCACGCGCGCCTGTGGAAACATCCTTCGCACGGCCTCTTCGATGCGTTCCGTCCCGGACCCCACCGGTTCCAACTTGAGCGACTGGCATTGGGAACAATGTTCGGGCACGGGCTTCGTTCGGCCGCAGTAGTGGCATCGCACATGATTGCTTCGCCTGAAAAACGTCAGCGCAACACTACACACATCGCATTGCGGCATCGCGCCGCAATCGCCGCAATGCAGGACACTCGCAAACCCTTTGCGATTCAGGTACAGAATCGACAAGGCGTTCTGCCGCAAGGCTTCACGAATGCCTTCGCTCAGAGGAGGCGACAATAGCGTCCCTCCCGAAGACTCTCTGAAATAATCCTTCATGTCGATCACTTGCACCGTGGGCGCTTGCCCCGGATCACGATAGACACAAGCCGTCATCCATCCCTCCTGAACCGCCGACAGACTTTCGAGGGACGGATGGTTCGAGGCCAGCACTAATACAGCGCCGTCGCGGGAAGCACGGTGTTGCGCAACCTCTCGCGCATGGTATTTGGGCACCTGCTCTTCTTTCAGGGACGGATCGTCTTCACCTTCCACCCACACGAGGCCTAGCCGTCTCAGGGGGGCAAAGACCGCCATGCGGGTGCCAACGAGGATCGTGGCGGAACCATCTTGCGCCGCCTCCCAGATCGCCGCGCGCTCTTTCAGCGAGAGACCGCTGTGCAAGAGCACCGGCCGTTCGCCTGCCGATGTCAGAAATCCAGCCAATCGACCCGCAGTCTCGACGTCACCCGTGAGGATCAACACCGGCCTGCCGCGTTGGATGGTGGCGTGGACGGCGTGTGCCAGACACCAATGTCTCGTCGTGTGGTTCCCCTCAAGCAACAAGGGGACAAAGGTCTCCTTCGCAAATGTTCGTTCCAGAAAAGCCGGCCACGGCGTAGCTTCCGGTGGAGGCAGTTCCGGAAGACCAGGCGTCGCCGCCGGTTCATTAGAAAGTGCGCCGCCTGACGTCTGGCCGCGCTGTCTTGTGGGACGGGGGATTCTTCGGCCGACCGGTTCATCAGTTCGACCCACCAGCCCTTTTCGAACCAGTGACTGCAAGACGAGGGTCGTGCTCGATTTGTCGCCCTTCAAAAGAGTCGTCGCCATGATGCCCTGGGGACGCCGGCGTAAGCGTGCGAGCAGCTCCGTTTCGGCTGCTCCAACCGCGGCGGTAGGCGAGGGACTCGCGAGGCCCTGCGGTGTCAGCATATAACGAAGCTGAGTCCGCCCTACTCGATCAACGGGGGGCAGAACGAGCTTGATACATTGCCCCCAGGGTGCGGCGTACCGTTCCGCCACCCAGTGACTGAGGCTAATTTGATCGGTGGTCAGGAGGTGGTCCGACGATACCACGCCAAGCGAACGGATGGCTTTGAGCCCCTTCTCCGGTGCTCCAGGGGGAAGCCGGTGATACACCGCAATCACAAGACCTTGAAGGTCTTGGGAGCCAAACGGCACGACCACCGACCGTCCAATCACGACCCGGCCTTTGAGGTCGGGCGGGATCATATAGGTAAAAGGACGGTGCAGCCGACGCGGCAATATCACGTCAACATACGCAGGGGAAGGGGAAGACGAAGCAACCACCGATGGAGCCGCCTGTGAGCATGGGTCGAGCATGCGGCATTCTAACAACACCGGACCCGAGCAACAATGACGACCGGCGAGAGACGGGCATGAGGAATCAGTTCGGAGAGAAACCGAGTCCGGATAGGGAGAGGAACAACGGAGAGCGCACCAGGCCAGCGGCCGGCTTACTACGGGAAGCCAGCCGCCGTCGCGACTACGAGCCTGGAGCAGGCGATGGTGGAATTCCGTCAGCGGGAGAGGCCGGCGCTCCATTGCCAGGGGGCACCGTGCCAGAATCCGTCGGCACATCCAACGGAACCGGTCCAGACGGGGTCTCCGACACCGGCATGACAGCGTGATTCACCGGCGCCGAATCTATTTGGTTGTACGTAAACTGTGCCGACCCCGACTGCTTTTCACCGGCCGGCGCCTTCAGCGGTTGCGTTGGTGCCACCTCTTCGAGCGACTCAAGTACGACTTCAATGCGGCGGTTTCTCCTTCGTCCCTCTTCGGTCCCGTTACTGGCAACCGGACGGCTCGCTCCATAGCCCATCGCAGACAGTTTCGCGGAATCCATGCCACCCTTTTCGACCAAATACCGTACGATTTCGGTCGCGCGGGCCTTGGATAATTCCCAATTGGTGGGAAATACGCCTTTCAAGGACGGACCGATTTCCATGTTATCGGAGTGCCCTTCGACGCGAACCTGCTGATCGCCGGCCGTCGTCGTCAAATATTCCGTCAATTTCTCAAGAATGGGCACCCCAGCGGGTTTGACCTTGATTTCCCCGGACTCATACTCCAACTGATCCGCGAGATCATCGAGGTTGAGCCTCCTCGTTCCCCGAACCGCCTCAACTTTCACCTTGCCAGTCGAACGGGCTTCATTCGCATTGGAGATAGAAGCTTCCGCCTTCGAAACCATCACCGGCTGCGCGGTTGACGTCGGAAGATCGACTTCTCCTCCGTCAGACTGCAGAGCTTCGACGGGGAAGGCATGCTTGGAACGAAGTCGGTCTCCGACCAGAGCACGGGCCGAAGCCTTGGACAATACCGCAGTCGCCGTGTGAGGCTCTGTCGCAAGTACTCTCACCTCGCCGATCTTTCGCTCGGGAAGTCCACCGCCGGTACGAAACACTTCCATAGAGTCTCCGGACCGGAGGCCATCGTCGTGCCCCTTATCGAGGTACACCACATTTCCCTGTGACACGAGTGACATGTGTTTGTCGGCCTGTAGCTCGACGATCATACCTTCGACATCCGGCCCTGAAGAGGCTGGCTCGCTGACCTCCTCCGCGGCAGGAGGCGTAAAGCGCATGACCGGGTCACCGGGTGACAGTGGTGCGTACGACCGAACCACCTGCACTCCCACCAGCACCGGATCCGGCTGGACGACCTTCACGACGCCGACCCGATTGATGACATACCCGAGGTACTGCTTCGTAATGGGATGGAACACTTTCCGAGAGCGCCGATATACGGTGTACAGATCACCAAGCGCCGCTTCGCCCGGATTTTTCAGTTTGAGATACAGCGTATCCGTTCCGGACCACCCTAGCATCATCCGGTTGCCTGACAATTGATTATCGCCGGTAATGACATTAATGAGACCCTCGATTGGCATGTCCTGCCGAATCGACCCGGCGGCATAGGTCAGCGCTGCCTCACCCAGTCGCACGCTTTGCGCATTCTGCGCGTAAACAGGGACAGCCGTTACGGCCATGAGACTGTAGGAGAGGATGGTCAGGCTGGCGCGCATAGATAATGTCCTCATATTGATCACACCTAGGAGGGTTGCCTGTAGCAACCTTAGCAAACAGCAAGGGGTTGTCAAGAAACCGTCTGGCAGCACAATGGTTTGATTCAGGTGACTCCGGGTGTTATCGTGAGATCGAAACCGAATACCCTCGTGGAGCCACAATCGGGCAGGCGGCCGAATGGGAATCGAGAAACGACGCATCAACACTCAGATGCCGCGCCGAACGAAGGTTCAACCATCCACGCTCCTGGCGTCGGAGTGGGATATCGCTGGCGGATCTCCGCCATCCGGTCTTAGGACTCCGGCGGACAAAATGAGGCCGGCCTCCACGAATGATCATCCCTCCACCAATGTTTCGTCGGCATCCCCCGCGAAGCCACCAGAGAATCCCCGTAAATAGCAACAATCGGCGCTCGCTCCTAACTGCTGGACAGTATTCACTTTCTAGGACTATCGGGACTAAAGCCCTAGGTCCTTTGTGCGCTTGCTATTAAAAATGGGCAGGGGCTAAGATTCCGACCTCCTAAATAGCCTTATAAGCCCTCAAACCTGTTGAGGTTCGAGCCAATGGCCGGTTCCGAGCTCCTCTTAGAGTACCTAAGCCGATATTTTCCTATATTGGTCTTTGTGTTCATCGCACTTGCGTTCGGCGCTGGCACGCTCCTTATCAGCTACTTCGTTCAACCGAAGTATCCCGAGCCCGAGAAGCTCTCTACCTATGAGTGCGGATCTGAGCCATTTTCTGACGCCAGAATGCCGTTTCCCGTCCGTTATTATATTTTCGCCATGCTGTTTGTGATTTTCGACGTGGAAGTCATCTTTCTCTATCCCTGGGCCATTGTCTTTAACAAGATCGGCCTCATCGGCCTGATCGAAATGTTGATCTTTATCGGTCTTTTCCTCGTCGCCTATGTCTACGCGTGGCGAAAAGGAGCGCTGGAATGGGATTAATTCAACTGGGCGGCCACGATAAGGACGGCTCTCCCGATGTCATCACCCTCACGGTTGAAAAGGCTGTGAATTGGGCCAGAAAAGGGTCCTTGTGGCCCATGACCTTCGGACTTGCCTGCTGCGCCATTGAAATGATTGCGGCTGTCTCCTCCCGCTACGACATGGATCGTTATGGAGCAGGGGTATTCCGAGCGTCCCCCCGCCAGTCCGACCTCATGATCGTCGCAGGCACCGTGTGCCGGCGCATGGCCCCCGTGATTCGCAAAATCTACGATCAGATGCCTGAACCGAAGTACGTGATTGCCATGGGTTCCTGCGCCACATCAGGAAACATCTACGACAGTTATAGCGTGGTGCAGGGAGTCGATCGATTCGTGCCGGTTGACATTTATGTACCGGGATGTCCTCCAACTCCGGAAGCCCTATTCGATGGCATTCTGAAATTGCAGGAGCGCATTATGCAAAAGCGTGTGTTCCTATCCCAACCCAAAGAAGTGAAGGACGCGCTGAAGGTCTGACGGACGGAACCCGACTTCATGAGTCAACTCGCACAACGCATCGAGAACACGTTCCCCGGCGCCTGCACGAAAGTGGTGGAGTGGCGCGGAGACCTCGCCGTCACTGTGAAGCCTGAAACCTTGCACGATGTGGCCCGGTTTCTGCGAGACGACCCCGCCTTGCGCTTTGACTACATCGTCCATGTCAGCTCCGTCGACTGGCCCGACGACGAAGAGCGGTTTGAAGTCGTCTACGAAGTCTACTCCATTCGCACACGACAACGGATTCGCTTAAAAACTCGAGTGCCGGAATCGGATTGTATTGTGGATTCCCTGACCGACGTCTGGAAAGGCGCCGACTTCATGGAACGCGAAGTCTATGACATGATGGGCATCCGGTTTCGGAACCATCCCGATCTTCGCCGGATTCTGATGCCGGACGAATACGAGGAAGGATATCCCCTGCGCAAAGACTTTCCGCTTCGCGGCAAAGGCTGGCGGGACACGTTTGACTTTTTGGATGAACCAAGCCGTTAGGGAACGGGCTTTGAACCGCTAAACGACCATGGCACAGTTCGAAGATCAAAGAACCACCGTCTATAAAATCGACCCGGAGCACCCTGAGAGCGAAACGCTTCCCACGCTTCGGACCGAGGAACTCCTGCTCAACATGGGCCCTCAACACCCCAGCACTCATGGAGTGTTGAAGGTCATTTTGGAGTTGGAAGGCGAGCGATTGGTCAAGTCGACTCCAGTGATGGGCTTTCTCCACCGCGGCGTGGAAAAGCTGGCCGAAGAAGGAACCTACCATCAGTTCATCCCACACACCGATCGCCTCGACTATGTGTGCGCGATGTATAACAACTTTGCCTACTGCCGGGCAGTTGAAAAATTGATGAACATCACCGTGCCGGATCGCGCGGAGTATCTACGTACGATCGTCGCGGAGATTCAACGCATTATCGGTCACCAGTTCTGGCTGGGTACGCAAGCCCTTGATATCGGTGCGATGACTGTCTTCTTTTATTGCTTCCGGGACCGGGAAATTTTACTCGACTGGTTCGACGAACTCTGCGGAGCCCGTCTTACAACCAGCTGGTACCGCATTGGCGGTGTGGAGAGGGATTTCACGCCGTCGTTGTTCGCCAAACTCAAGCAATTTCTCGACTACTTCCCACCGAAGATCGACGAATACGTCATCTTCCTCGAGAAGAATCGTATCTGGCTCGCACGGACCAAGGGGGTAGCCGTTATTTCAGCAGAAGATGCATTGAGCTTTGGCTTAAGCGGACCAACATTACGAGGCTCTGGCGTTGATTTCGATCTTCGCAAATACGAGCCCTATTCCGCTTATCCCAAGTGTGAATTCAGCGTTCCTGTCGGCAAGAACGGCGACACGTACGATCGGTACTGGATTCGCGTACAGGAGCTTTACGAGAGCGTGAAAATTATCCGCCAGTGCCTTGAACAGATTCAGGAAGGGCCGATCATGGCCGACGTGCCCAGCGTGACCCTGCCGCCGAAGGAGCGCGTGTTCACAAACCTGGAATCCATGATTCAGCAATTCAAATTGTTCTCCCAGGGATTCAATGCCCCTCCGGGGGAAATTTACTGCGGGACCGAGGCGCACAAGGGCGAATTGGGCTTCTATATCGTCAGCACGGGCGGTGGGAAGCCGTACCGGCTGAAAATTCGTGCTCCCTCATTTATCCACATGGGGGCATTCGATCATATGTCGAAAGGCTATATGATCTCTGATGCCGTGACGATTTTCGGAACGTACGACATCGTCATGGGAGAATGTGACAGATAAGCAACTTGTGAGGCGAGTGCAGAAACGTGAATTTCTCGCTCACCTCCAAACACTTATAATTCAGCACTAGGCCAAAAGTATGGGTTTGAAACCAGCGACTAATCCAGACGTTGAAGCCGCGACCATTGAGCTGTCGATTGACGGACGAACGGTATCGGCCAAGGACGGCGTCTCGCTTTACGACGTGATCGCCAGCACGGGCAAGATTATTCCGGCCATGTGCTATCACTACACCTTCGACCCCTTCGGATCCTGCGGAATGTGCCTAGTCATGCAGGAAGGGAAAAAGGCCCCGGTGCGCTCCTGCACCGCCAAGGCCGCGGCCGGGATGGTGATCAGGACCGACGGGGATGACCTCTTCGCCGCCAGAAAGAAAGCGGTCGAAAAACACCTGTCGGTTCACCCGCTGGACTGTCCCGTCTGTGACGCAGACGGGCACTGCGAACTCCAGGACATGGCCTTTCAGCATGGTGTCACCAACCTTGCCAATGCCAAACAAAAGTTTATTCCGGAAGACACGCGCAGCCTCGTGCTCGATTTCAACATGAATCGGTGCATCGCCTGCGCAGAATGCATCAATGTCTGCAAAGACGTGTTGATGATCGACGCGCTGCAATTCATGAAGAAAGGCGGCTTCAACCAGGTTGTAGCCAAAGGTGATCAGCCGCTTGCTTGCGAATTCTGTGGTGACTGCCTGGCCGTCTGTCCTGTCGGCGCCATCACGAACAAGTATTCGAAATATCTCTATAAACCGTGGCAGATGAAGAAGACCTCGACCACGTGCAACTATTGTGGCGACGGCTGCCAAATGCATCTCGAAACGAAGGACACGGAAGTCGTTCGAGTCACGTCGCCCCTTTCCTGGAAGAATAAATGGGGCGACCGGTCAGAAACCGCCAAAGGTCACGGCGGACTCTGCGTCCGAGGCCGATTCGGATTTCAGTATATCGACAGCCAGCAACGGCTCCGCCAACCCCTAGTCCGCACAAATGACACCCTGACAGAGACGCCCTGGCTCGATGCCATGCAGACCGTCATTGACCGGTTGTCGGACATCCATCGCAAGCACGGACCGGAATCCATTGCCGGCCTCATCACCGCCCGCTGCACAAACGAAGAGCTGTACCTGTTTCAAAAGCTCCTGCGTGCCGGTCTCAGAACCAACCAACTCGACAGTAGCGCCCGGTACGGCCATCTGAATTACGTACATGCCGTTCGGCATGCCGTCGGCATCGGCCGACCGCTCAATGACTGGGAAGATCTGACCAAAGCCAAGGCCATCCTCGTCATCGGTTCCAATATCACGGAAACCAACCCGCTGACCGCCGTCCGCATTAAAGAAGCCATCCGCGTCTATCACGCACAAGTGATCGTTGCAGATTCATCGAACACGAATATCGCTCAATTGGCCTCGCATCCGCTCCTGGTGAAGCCGGGTACGGAAGCATTGCTGATCGATGGGCTCGTCAAAGCCGTCATCGAACAGGATCTGGTCGATGAAACGAGCACGACACAATATCCGCAGGCATTTGCCGCCTTGAAGCAAGCCGTCGCTCAGATATCACTGGAACAGGTGGCCACACAGACCGGGATTTCAGTCGAACAAATCCGCGAGGTGGCCGCCATTTTTGCAGAGGCCCCGCGAGCTGTAGCCTTGTGCGCCGAAGGCATCGTTCGACGACAAAACGGATACCAGAACGTCCTCAAGCTGTTAGACCTCGCATGGGTCACCGGCAAACTGGGACAACCAGGCTCCGGTGTCACCACCGTGACCGAAGAGGTAAACGAACAAGGCGCTATCGACATGGGTGTTGCCCCTGAGTTTCTTCCCGGGCAGGCTCGCTTCGACGATCCCGGCGCCCGCGAACGATTCGGCAAGGCCTGGGACGTCACCCTTCCAGCAATTGGCACTAGTGCAAATCTTCTGGAAATTCTGACCCGCATTCAGAAGGGCCAAATCAAGGCCCTTTATGTCATCGGCGAAAATCCGCTGGCGACCTTACCGGCCTCCATGGATGTGAAGGGCGCCCTCGAAAAGCTGCAACTTTTGATCGTTCAGGATCCCTTTCTGACCGAAACCGGCCGCGTGGCCCATGTGGTGCTCCCAGCAGCTACCTATGCGGAAAAGGATGGCACCTTCACCAATCTGGAAGGAAAGGTATTGCGTGTCCGCCAGGCGCTTGACCAGGTCGGAGAAAGTCTGCCGGATTGGCATATCATGACCGCATTGGCCAACGGTCTCGGCTACGATTGGCCCTATCAGTCACCGCAGGATGTGCAGAACGAGATCATGAAGCTGCTGCCCGGCTACTATAACCTCGGCCAGCCGCGCCGCATCTCTCCATCGGCCGATGCATACCTCTCAAACGGCTATTCCAGCGAGGTTGCAACTCGGTATCGACGGCAGCCGGCCACGGCCGACAGCTCACGGCCATTTACCCTGATGATGGGCCAGATCCTCTACCATTCCGGAAAAATGTCCACGCAGGCGTCAGGACTGATCAACATTGAGCCGAACAACGGGCGTATACGGATGAATCCGGCTGACGTGGAGAAACTCGGCTTGTCTGAACAATCCACTGTCCGGCTAACTTCACAGCAAGGATCCATACAGGCCGGAGTGAAAGCCGATCCGGATGTGCAGGTCGGATCGTGTTTCTTCCCTGAACATTTTAACGAGCCCTCGATAAAAGATCTGATGACCACGGAAGCCGATGCCGTGACCGGAGTGCCGTATTTCAAATCGACACGTGTAACGATTGAAAAGGTTGGTGCGTAAGAGTAAGCTCGTCAGTCTTTTTGATGTCGTCAAAGGTGATGGGAATGAGTGTCGGGGCCTTGACCAAAAAAGTTCTGCAGGCGGCGTTGTTCTATGAAATCTGGGACGCCATGAAGGTCACCTTCAAGCATATGTTCCATCGACCCATTACATTCCAGTATCCGCGTGAACAGCGCACCATTCCAGACGGCCACCGCGGCGCGCTCGGGCTGCTTCGCTATAGCGATGGACGTGATCGCTGTGTGGGCTGCGATCTTTGTGAAGCGGCCTGCCCATCGCGTTGCATCAAGGTGATCAGCCAGGAAGATCCCGAACGCCCGCTGCAGCGTTTTGCCAGCGAGTTCTATATCGACATCACCAAATGCGTGTTTTGCGGATATTGCGTCGAAGCCTGCCCGGTCAACGCGTTGGCGATGACGAAAATGTATGAATATTCCACCCACGACAAGCGGACCCTCCTCTTCGACAAGAAACGGCTGTACGAGGTCGGCGAACGCCACCTTGAGGACGCCAAAAAATATTTGTACACCCATAACCAAGAAAAAAATTCGGACGAAAGCCGGGAGTATCGTTACTACTTTCCGCAGTCCGTGCTGAAGCCCACACAGTCACAACCCAAACATTTGAGCTAAATCGTACCGTTATGGCCTTCGTGTTTTTCGCGTATTTCGCAGTGGTCAGTATTGTCGCCGGCATTCTCACCGTGGCGTTGAAGAATCCTGTGCAATGCGGTTTGGCTCTGCTGGCTCTGCTGCTCCACGTGTCAGGGCTGTTTGTCATGCTGAACGCCGAATTCCTGTGGGCCGTTCAAGTCATCGTCTACGCAGGTGCCATTCTGGTTCTCTACCTCTTCGTGCTCATGTTGTTGAACCTGAAAACTGACGACCGCTACTTCCATGCCAGGACTCCGTATCTCTTGGCCCCCGCTGTCATCGGGTTGATCTACCTGCTGTTCCTATTGATACGTTCACCGTTCAGCGGATCTCGCGGTGATGCCTCAACGGCCGCCGTCCTATTGAACGGGGATGCGCATGCCGTGGGCATCAAAATGTTCAGCGATTATTTGCTTCAATTTGAAATTATCGGTGTCTTCCTGACGGGCGCGATCGTCGGCGCGATCGTCCTGGCTAAAGCGCCCAAATCCATCGAAATGAGGCGGGACGCATGATTCCTTTATCCGCCTACGTGGCGGTCAGCGCCATCCTGTTTACGACGGGGTTGCTCGGGGTCCTCATCCGTCGCAACTTTATCATCGTGCTCATGTCGGTCGAAATCATGCTGAATGCAGCCACGATCAATTTGGTCGCCTTTTCTCATTATCTGGAATCTATGCAGGGTCAGATCGTGGCCTTGTTCATCATCGCCATCGCCGCCGGCGAAGCAGCCATCGGACTGGCCATCATTATTGTGGTGTTCCGCGGCAAGATCTCGACCAATGTGGACGAGATGAACTTATTGAAGTGGTAACGTGTCTGACTCCTTTGATCTGATCGTAAAATTGATTCCTCTGTTTCCGCTGATGGCCGTCATCGTGAACGGCCTCTTCGGGCACCGCTATTCGCACGACCTGGCTCACCGGTTTGCCTGGGGCTCGGTCCTGATGTCGTTCCTCTGCGTACTGGCGGTGTTTACGGAAACCCTGCGCACCGGAGCAGCTCGTGAAGTCATCGCCTACAAGTGGATCTTCGGCGGCGATCTCACCATTAATCTCGCCTACTTGATCGACCCTCTGACCTGCATCATGCTCCTGGTCATCACCGGAGTAGGGTTTCTCATCCATGTGTACTCCGTGGGATACATGCACGGAGAAGCGGGGTTCACACGATTTTTCGTGTACATGAACCTCTTCATGGTGTCGATGCTCCTGCTGGTCATGGGCAACAACTATGTTGTCCTCTTCATCGGGTGGGAAGGCGTCGGACTGTGTTCGTATCTCCTGATCGGCTATTACTACGACAAGGTGTCGGCGGCCAAGGCTGCGACAAAGGCGTTCGTTGTCAATCGGATCGGTGATGCAGGCTTTTTGCTGGCAATTTTCCTCGTCTTCGTGAACTTCCGGACACTCGACTACACGCAGGTGATGCAAAATGCGGCGCAACTGTCGCCTGAAATGGCCACCGCCATCGCCCTCTGCCTTCTGGTCGGTGCCGTCGGCAAATCCGCCCAGCTACCCCTGTACACCTGGCTGCCCGATGCCATGGAGGGCCCGACACCCGTCAGCGCGCTCATCCATGCTGCCACGATGGTGACAGCCGGGGTGTACATGATCGTCCGCAATCATGCCATTTTCGACCTCGCGCCCATGGCAATGACGACGGTCGCCTGGATCGGCGGGTTGACGGCGCTGTTTGCGGCCACTATCGGACTGGTGCAGACGGACATCAAGCGCGTCCTGGCCTATTCCACTGTGAGTCAACTCGGATATATGTTCCTTGGCTGCGGTCTCGGCGCCTACACAGCCGCCGTCTTCCATCTGATGACTCACGCCTTCTTCAAAGCCCTCCTCTTTTTGTCAGCCGGGTCGGTCATCCATGCTCTCTCCGGGGAGCAGGACATCCGCAAGATGGGAGCCTTGAAATCAAAAATTCCTTGGACTCATACGTTGTTCCTCATCGGAACGATTGCGATCGCGGGCATTCCGCCTCTGGCGGGATTCTGGAGCAAAGATGAAATCATGGGCCATGCCTTCGTCCATCATCACTACCTCCTCTATGGCATGGCAGCGGTCGGTGCGTTCCTTACGTCCTTCTATATGTTCCGTCTGACCTACCTGACATTCTACGGAACGTCGCGGCTCGACCATCATACGGCCGAACATGTGCACGAATCGCCAATGGTCATGATCGGACCTCTCGTAGTGCTGGCAACCCTGTCCGTTATCGGCGGGTTTCCCGGCGTCCCACCAGAAAACGGCTGGTTTCATCATTTCCTCCATTCCGTGGCAGGCGTGGCAGGGGAAGAGCACGCCACCCCGCCGGCATTGATGCTCGGGCTGATGGGAACGGCGACGGTCATTGCGCTGCTTGGGTGGGGACTCGCACATTACTTTTACAGCGGGCCATCGGTCGCGGCAGCGGCGCTGGCCGACCGCATGCCAGGCGTGTATACCACGCTGCTCAACAAATATTATGTCGACGAGCTCTACGACCGGCTGTTCGTAGAACCCACGAAGCAGTTGGGGAGGTTCTGCGATTGGTTTGACCGGACCATCATCGACGGGCTCGTCCGCTCTATTGACCGCGGCACGGATGCCAGTTCGGCAGCCATTACCTGGACCGAGAAGCACGTCGTCTACGCAGGATTGAATGTTATCGGTTATGCAAACCATCTGTTGGCCCGCTCTTGGAGACGCCTACAGACCGGCATGGTTCACCAGTACGCAGCCATCATCGTGGCGGGACTCTTCATTCTCGTGCACCTCATCTTGTTGATCTGGACCGGAGGCGGGTCTACCGGGTATTCAGCACGCTAACGCGTCAGACCTTTTTGGACTTACGATGCTTGAAGAGTTCAGTTTCGGGTTTCCTATTCTGTCGTACCTGATTTTTCTCCCCCTGGTCGGGGCGGCAGTCCTCTGGCTCATCGACGACGAGGACCTGCTCAAATCCACGACCTTGGGCATTGCCCTCGTGGAACTGGCTCTCGCGTGCATCGTCCTCGTGCGGTTTGTCCCTGATTCCGCGGCCATGCAGTTTGCAGAACATGCGCGGTGGCTTCCGGCGCTCGGAATCGGGTACCACCTGGCTGTCGACGGAATCAGTGTGCTCTTTGTGGGTCTGACAGCATTCCTCACCGTGTTGGTCGTCATCTATTCCTGGGATACGGTGCGCAACCAGGTGCGGCTCTACTTCATGGCCCTGCTAGCGCTCGAAACCACCACCATCGGGATTTTTGTCTCCATCGATTTGATCCTCTTTTTCGTCTTCTGGGAACTCATGCTCATCCCGAGCTACTTTCTCATCAAGCTCTGGGGTGGCGGACCGGACCGGCATTACGCTGCGCTCAAGTACGTTCTCTATACGCTATTGGGCAGCGTCTTCATGCTCGTCGGCATTGCCTTGCTGGACATCAACTATCACCAGTGGGCCGTGACCCATCACCTGGACCACGCCTATTCTTTCGACCTCTTGGAGTTGTTGTCGGTTCCCATCCCTGTCTCGCAGCAGATTCTCATTTTCTGGCTCATGTTTATGGGATTTGCCTTCAAGGCGCCCGTCTTTCCCTTCCACACCTGGCTCCCTGATGCCCTCGTGGAAGGTCCGATCGGAATGGCCGTCATGTTGGCCGGCATGAAGCTGGGCACCTACGGGTTCCTTCGCTTCACCTTCCCATTGTTACCCGATGCATCAAAAAGCGAAGGGGTCGTGTCCATCGTCATGGTCTTGGCACTGACAGCCATTCTCTATGGGGCAGTCGTGGCGCTGGTGCAATCGGATTTCAAACGATTGCTCGCATTTAGCAGCATCAGCCATCTCGGCTTTGTGGTGGTGGGATTGTTTGCCTTGAACTTTCAAGGCCTCCAGGGCAGCCTCCTGACGATGATTAACCTGGGCTTCAGTACGGCTGGTCTCTTTTTCATGGCTGGGTTCTTATCAACTCGTCAGCAAAGTTCGCGCTTATCCTCCTTCGGAGGTTTCGCGAAACAGGCTCCGCTCCTTGCCACCTTCCTCCTTTTGATCGGCATGGCCTCTATCGGATTGCCAGGGACCAACGGTTTTGTCGGGGAATTCTTAATCCTTCTGGGCGCCTTTAAGGCGAAATGGTGGTTTGGGGCTGTGGCGGTGCTCGGCGTGATCTTCGGAGCCGCCTATTTTCTGTGGTATTACGAACGCGCCATGCTGGGGCCCCTTAGTAAAAACGTGTCGGCGGCCGTCAAAGATCTCCACATGCGAGAAATCACCATTGCGCTGTCGCTCTCAATCATGATTTTGTGGATCGGCCTGTATCCATCACCATTCCTGAGGATGATGAATGGATCGATTCAAGCCCTTGTCGACCGGCTTGATCGCACGAAAATAGCCTCAGTAGACACCGTTATCCACGGGCCGGCGAAGTAAGATCATGGCTGAATACACGCTGCTCATCATTTTATTCGCCCCGTTTCTCGGGGCCCTCGCGCTCATTTTCGTCTCAAACCGGCAAGTCTCGCTGGTACGCGGCATCGCAGCCGGGTCCGCCTTCGTCTCATTGGCCGCATCCGTGTATCTCTTCTACGCCTACGATTCCGTGAAAGGCGGATACCAGTTCATCCAGCGCATTGAATGGTCCCGTCAGCTGGGCATTTCACTGCATCTCGGCGTAGACGGCATCGGCACCCCATTGGTGCTCGCATCAGGCATCCTCTTATTCGCCGGCATATTCGTCTCCTGGCATATCAAGGACCGGATGAAAGAGTTCTATATCTGGATCTTGATTCTCGCCGCGGCGACGATCGGCGTCTTCATGTCGCTCGACTTATTCTTCCTGTACTTCTTCTATGAAATGTCCGTCATCCCCATGTATCTGCTCTTGGGCATGTGGGGCAGCCATACCAAAAAATACCTCGAAATGACGGACCCTGAAGGTCTGAAACAACGGGACTCCGTCGGCTTCATTTTCAACTTCGGCGCGAACAGCAAAGAATACGCGGCGATGAAACTCGTCCTGTTTCTTTCCGCCTTTGCCGTGGCCGCCTTGATGGGCATTCTGCTCATTTACAAATTCTCCGGGCTGAACACCTTCGACATCCTCATTTTGCGCGAGAAAGCGCATTTCTCAGGACCGTTGGCCACGCTCATCTGGCTGCTGATTTTCTTCGGCTTCGCGTCGATCGCCCCGATTTGGCCGTTGCACTCCTGGTCTCCGGTCGGTCATGCCGCCGCACCGGCCGCCACCAGCATGTTGCATGCCGGCGTGCTGATGAAACTCGGCCACTTTTCGATTATCCGTGTCGCATTTGAAATTCTTCCCGAGACGACTCGGGAACTCATGCCCATCGCCGCGGTGCTGTGCATCTTCAGCATTATTTATGGCGGCCTGGTTGCGTACTATGCGAAGGACACCAAATACGTCATCGGCTATTCGAGCTCCAGCCACATGGGTTATGTCTTCCTGGGCATGGCGGCGTTGGACTACATCAGTCTCAGCGGAGCCGTGATCTACATGTTCGCGCATGCTATGGCCACCGGCATGCTATTCGCCATGGCCGGCTGGGTCTACGATCAAACTCACACCCGCGACATCCCGTCCTTGGGAGGCCTGTCCAACAGGATGCCATTTATATCGGCAGCCTTTGTCATCGGATGTATGGCCTCGATCGGAATGCCCGGCACTGTCAACTTCATCGCCGAAGTGATGATCATCGTCGGCAGTTGGAATAAATATCCCTTCCAGGTCGTCGTGGCGGTGCTCGGAATCGTGTTGACCATGGCCTATCTCTTCAAGATGATGCGCGGCCTCTTCTATGGCTCGATGGCGGAAAAGTACAGCCACTCGCACGATGCCGTGGCGGTTGTCGACCGCATGCCCCTGCTCATTATGATCACGGTCAGCATCAGCTTCGGCATTTTCCCGGGACATCTCTACTCCGTGGTCAGGTCAGGAGTCGACCCGCTGATCGCCCGTATCACCAAAGTGGTCCCGGTCGCAGAGCTTCCGATGAACAATCCACAAGCCAGCTCGCCCACCATGGCCGTGTCAGCTTCCCGTGAGGCGATTGCGAAGGTGACCCCGCGATGACCTTTTCCCTGACGCTTTCAGCCAGCGATCTCCTCCTCTTGCTTCCCGAACTGTTCCTTACGCTCTGGCTGTGCGTGGTCCTGGCCGTCGATTTTTCGTTCAAACGCATCGTGCAGGAACAATTGGCCTACCTGACCATCTTTGGAGTGATCGTCACCCTGGCCTGCCTCGCATGGTTCGACATGACCGGCATCACCGGCACTTTGTTCGGGAAGATGTTCGTCGTGGATCGAATGGCGATCTTTTTCAAAGTCATGATCCTGTTGGCGACCATCCTGGTCATTCTCCTCTCAATCGACTATGTCCATCGGTTTTCCCTTTTTCGAGGCGAATATTACTTCCTCGTCGCGATGTCGGCCTTGGGCATGATGTTCATGGCCTCGGCCAACGACCTCTTATCCCTCTTTGTCACCCTCGAGTTCGCGACTTTCGGCTTTTACGTCCTGGTCTCCTATCTCCGTGACGACATGGCCTCCAACGAGGCAGGCCTCAAGTTCTTCATCCTGGGCGTCTTTGCGGCGGGATTACTTGCGTACGGTATCAGCCTCGTGTACGGCGAAACAGGCAAGCTCGTCTTTTCCGACATGACCGGCGCGGCCCCGACCACGGGATTGGTTATCGGCTTCCTGCTGATCTTTGCGGCGTTGGGATTCAAAATCGGCGCCGTGCCCTTCCACTCATGGATTCCGGATACCTATCATGGCGCGCCGACCCCTGTGACCGCCTTCCTATCCATCGCACCGAAAGTCGCGGCCTTCGCCATCCTGCTTCGGTTGTTCCTCGTGGCCTTGGCAATGTTCAAGCCTGCATGGGCCTTGCTTATCGTCGCCGCATCGATTCTGTCGATGACCTACGGCAATATCGTGGCTATCGCCCAACGAAACATTAAACGTCTGTTGGCCTATTCCGGTATCGCCCAGGTCGGAAACGTGCTGATCGGTCTGGCCGCAGGAACCAAAATGGGCACAGACTCGATCCTGTTCTACCTCTTGACCTATCTCTTCGCGAACCTTGGAGCCTTCGCAGTCATCATGGCGATCAGCAATTCGGTGGGCAGTGATGAGATCGACGACTATCGAGGACTCAACCGGCGCTCACCCTTTCTGGCATTTGCCATGTTAATTTTTCTGCTCTCCCTGGCAGGGGTCCCTCCACTCGCCGGCTTTATCGGGAAACTCTACATTTTTGTCGCCGCCATCAAAGAAGGCCTCTACATTCTGATTACCGTCGGCCTCGTCAACATCGTCGTCTCGATGTACTACTATCTGATCGTCGTCAAAAAGATGTACATCAACGAGCCGCTCGACTCCTCTCCCATCAGGACCACGGGCCCTTTGCGAGCGGTCATTTATGTTGGATTGGCCGGAACGCTCGTGATCGGTATCTATCCGCAACCCTTCCTCGACTGGGCTGTGGCAGCCACGCTGATGTTTTCCAATTTCGTCGGACCTGCCGCGTCCATTACTCCGCCAGTCACACCGTTCGGGGGCTAAGGATCCGTTCGAAGTACCGGCTCGCGGTTTCCATCAATTCTCTTCGCTAATCAATACCTTCTGTTACAATAGGCTTGTGGTCTTCCGGCTGCACCCAAATCCTTGACGCGCTTTCCCGGGCTCCAGTCCACATAATCTTCAGGGCGTTCACTTTGGGCATGGACGAACCGAACCGCCACCAACCCGCAGACGTGGGGCTCGACACCCCCTTTCCTGCCTCGCCGCAGGCCGAGCAGAATCCGGGCCGAGCGTCGCTCCTCACGCCGCTGGTTCAGACGTTTCAGAGGCGATCAATCGAACAGCGCGTCCTGGCCGGGTTCGGGCTCGTCTTTGCCGGCATCCTGGTCATTTCCGCCATTTCATACCGCAACATGACCGTGCTCATTCGCAATGGCCACTTGGACCAACGGAGTCACGAGTTCACTCAATTTCTCGCTGCAACCGGAGAAGCCATAGACGATGCGGAGAATGGCCACCGGCGGTTCCTCGTCACCGGAGACGAGAGCTACCTGGCCGCCTACAGCAGCCTGCGGGAACGCGCGCCGGAATATGTCCGCTATCTACGGGAACTCACTGATCCAGACAGTACACAGCGCGCGCATGTGAGCGATCTCGAGCATTTGATCACTCAGCAATTGCAGGAAGAACGCGCCGCCATCGAACTGCGCGCCAAGACGGGCTTTGACTCGGTGCGAGGAATGGCACTCACGGGGGTTGCCAAGACCGCACTCGATTCTGCCAGGCGGCTGCAAGCTCAGATGGATCAGGAAGAAACCAAAGCACTCGCGCAACGGGTCATTGAATCGACGGCCACCACTCGCTCCAGTATCATTCTGTTGACCACCGGGGCCCTCTTGCTGTTCGTGCTCCTCGCGGCCGTGTATTACTTGATCCGGCATGATATTACCGAGCGTCGCCGAATTGCGGACGAGCTCCACCGCCGGGGCGAACTCCTTGAAGCCGCCAACAAGGAGCTGGAGGCGTTCAGCTATTCGGTGTCGCACGATTTGCGCGCCCCGCTCCGGCATATTCACGGCTATGCGTCGCTCCTCGGAAAGGCCGCTTCGATCTCTCTCGATGACAAGGCGAAACGCTACTTACAGACGATTTCGGAATCCGCCACCCGAATGGGCCAACTCATCGACGATCTCCTGGTGTTTTCGCGCATGGGACGGCAGGAAATGTTGCGCGGGACGGTCAATTTGAACCAATTAATTGCCGCCCTGCGGCACGATCTTCGACATGACTTGCAAGATCGCGCCATCTCATGGACAATCGCTCAACTCCCCGAGGTCACGGGAGACGCGGCCATGTTGCGGCAGGTATTTGTGAATCTGATTGCGAATGCCATTAAATTCACCGGGACCAGGCCGCGGGCGACGATTGAAATCGGAAGTCTGGACAACGGGCCGAATGAAGCGGTGTTATTCGTCCGCGATAATGGGGTAGGATTCGATATGCGGTACGCCAACAAACTCTTTGGTGTCTTTCAACGGCTCCATCGAGCGGATGAGTTCGAAGGAACAGGCATCGGGCTCGCCAATGTCAGACGAATTATTCACCGGCACGGGGGAAAAACCTGGGCGGAGGGTGCGCTCGACGAAGGCGCCACCTTTTACGTCAGCCTCCCGAGAGTGAGGCCCTTGGCATGACCGTTTCTAAACCCATTTTACTCGCTGAAGACAATCCGCGCGACGCCGAACTGGCGCTCGCGGCCATGGAAGAGCACCATTTGGCCGACAAGGTCATTCTCTGCCATGACGGCGCGGAAGTCTTGGACTACCTCTATTGCCGGGGCCATTTCAAAACACGTCTCCAAGGCAATCCCGCCGTGGTGCTGCTCGATTTAAAAATGCCCAAGGTCGACGGCCTGGAGGTCTTGCGCACAATTAAGCATGACGCCGCGCTGAGATCCATCCCCGTCGTCATGCTCACATCCTCCCGCGAAGAACGGGACCTGGCGGAAAGTTATGCCCTTGGCGCCAATGCCTATGTCGTCAAGCCGGTGGAGTTTCATCAGTTCCTGAAGGCGGTCAAAGAACTGGGCGTGTTTTGGGGCATGATCAACGAACCGCCGCCCGAAGGGGCAAGCCGGGTAGCCGGCCGGTCCGCCTAACCTCCGATCTCGATACAGACGATGACTCAGCCCCTGCGCTTCATCCATCTTGAGAGTAACACGGCGGACGCGGAACTGATTAACTCCACGCTCCGCGAGGCCGGCATTCTGTGCCAATCAACGCGCGTCCAGACGCGTGAGGAGTTCCTGGCGGCCCTCCGCCAGGAAGGCTTCAGCCTCATTCTTGCCGACACTGCGGTCCCCGGCTTCGACGGGGCCTCCGCCCTCGGCCTCGCTCGGACCTTGCACCCGGACCTCCCATTCCTTTTTGTCTCCGCGACACAGGGCGAAGAATTTGCCATCGACATGATGCAGCGGGGAGCCACCGACTATATCTTCAAGCAGCGTCTGGGCAGGCTGGCGCCGTCCATCAAACGGACCCTGCGCGAACTTGACGAGCGCCTTGAACGCAGACGGGCTGAAGACGCGTTGCGCATGAGCGAAAAACAGTTTCGCCAAGCGCAGAAAATGGAGGCCGTCGGCCGCCTCGCCGGAGGGCTCGCCCACGACTTCAATAATCTCCTGACGGTCATCATGGGCCATAGCCAGGTCCTCCTGGGAGACCTGCCCGCCGGCAACCCCATCCGCTCGAAGATTGAAGAGATGCAGAAAGCCGGCGAGAGGGCTGCGAATTTGATTCGTCAACTCATGGCGTTCAGCCGTAAACAGCCGGCAGAGCCGCAGGTGCTGCCGGTGAACTCACTCCTTGGCAATGTGGAGGGCATGCTCCGCCGCCTCATCGGCGAAGATATCCAATTGGTCATCCGGCCAGACCCCCATCATGGTCATGTCAAAGTGGGTCCCGGGCAACTGGAACAGGTTCTCATGAATCTGGTCGTGAACGCCCGGGATGCAATGCCCAACGGAGGTTTGCTGGCCATCGAAACATCGCAGACGGAACTCGCGCGTACCCCGATGCACCATCTCCACCCATTGCCGTTGGGACACTATGTCAAACTGACGGTCACCGACACCGGCTCCGGCATGGACGCCGAAGTTCTCGCCCACTTATTTGAGCCGTTTTTTACGACGAAGGAAGAACACAAGGGTACCGGACTCGGGCTGTCGACCGTATTCGGTATCGTCACCACCTGCGGGGGCGGAATCGATGTCTGGAGCCAGGTCGGACACGGCACCACCTTCGATCTGTATTTCCCGCGCGTCAATCCGCAAACGTCTGCCACTCGCGCCGAGAAACCCCACGGCCGGCCGCGGGAGGGATCGGAAACCATTCTCCTTGTCGAAGACGACGGCGGCGTGCGCGACTTGATTCGTCATGAATTAGTCAAAACAGGGTATCACGTGATTGAAGCAAAGAATGGCGTGGAAGCTTGTCTGACCGCCACGCAACAAAGCTATCACGTCGATCTGTTGCTGACTGATGTGGTGATGCCGGGCATGAACGGCCGGGAACTCGCGCAACACCTCTCTGTCATCAAACCAAACTTGCGGGTTCTGTTCATGTCCGGATACCTGGACGATATTTGCGTGAATAGCGGCATGGATCCCCATCGGACCACGTTTTTACAAAAACCGTTCACTCCGGACATTCTGCTGCGCACCGTGCGCGCACTCCTCGACTCATCCTCGCCGGCGTTGGGGCAGACCCAACACCCGTTCTCTCCGCCTGACCAAGCCCCACGCACCGCGCGCGCCTCCTGAAGAGAGGTTTTGATCTGACCGATATCCCCGACGGAATTGACCCCTGTGCCCATCCTTTTTATACTGAAGTCGCGCGAAGCGCTCCATGCCCCAGGGCCTGCCGATAGACATGAACGACCACGTGTTTCGATGATCGACCAGAGCCGATACTCGCCACGATTCCTTCGCCGGTTGATTCTGGTCAGTGCCTGCCTCCTGTCACTCTGGCATGGAGAATGGTTTCAGGCAGCAGCGGCTTCCGCGGAACCGGTCCCGTGGGAACGATTGACCGCCGGTATGCAGGTGGCGCTGTGGAACCCCATCGACGCCTGCCCTCAGGTTCCGTCGCTGCTGATGCTGCAGGTCGACCCGGAACGTTATCGTTTTTCCATCTACCACTATCGCGATGAAGGGCTGCGCGCGCCGATCTCCATACACGACTGGCAGCAGCGGACGGATGCCTATGTGTTGTTCAACGCGGGATTGTTTCGCGAAGACTATTCGTACTTGGGCGTCCTTTTGAAAGACGGGCGTTCGCTCGGCAGCAAGAAGCATCATTCCTGGCAGGGACTGTTCGCCGCCGAGCCCACCGATGGAACGCTTCGGAAGGCGCGCGTGCTGGATCTCGCCTTCGAGGGATTCACCGAAGATCCTCCGCTGTACCGGGAAGCCGCACAGTCGCTGATGTTATTCGATCGAACCGGCAAACTTCGGGTGCGGGATAGCGGAAAACGCGCGTTTCAAACCGTGGTGGCGGAGGACGGGCAGGGAGCTATTCTCGTGATCAAGACGGTGGATGTCGTGTCGCTTCACCACCTCGCCGACTGTTTACATCGGCAGCTACCCGCTCTTCAGCAGGCCATGGCCATGGATGGAGGCGCGTCTTCCGATGTCATTGCCAGCCCCGACTTGCTTCACGCCGCTCAGGAAACCACGGCGCAGACTGGATGGCGACCGCTTCTGACGGGCACCATGGGCATACATATTCCTCTGCCCACGGTGATCGGCATCAGCCCCCGCACTCCTGCGCGGAGTGCACCGGCTCCGGCCCCACAGTCTCCTCGCGGACGCTGAGCTAACGCCCTGGGGAGACGGGAAACCCGGCCTCCGTCCAGGCATTCATGCTTCCCACGACATTGTAGACATGCGTGTAACCCAAATCCGCCAGAGTCTCCGCCGCAATATTGCTGCGATGGCCGGACTGGCAGTAGACGACGATATGATCCTCCAACTTCGCCCCCAGCTCCCGATGTCGAGCTTTCATCTCACGAAAGTCGATGTTCAGATCGGTGCCGGGAATCATGCCGGACGCATGCTCTTCAGCGGAACGCACATCGACCAGGAGAAAACCTTTAGCACTCGTCGACGGCGCCTTCACGAGACCGGCCCGTAGCTGCTGCACGCTCAACACATAGGAATGATACGCGACGGCCGAGGGAGGGCCATCGAGAAGAAGACCGCACAGAAAGAGCGCGCACATGATAGAAGGAACATATCTCATGGCCATCTCTCCTTTTTGCAACCCTGAATAGGTCTGTGACACATGCTGTATGATAAAAGCCCGATGAAAAGCTGGTCAAGCCGGACAGTCCTTGCCATACCGCTCTTTCTTCTCGCAAGTTGCGGGGAGGGCGCCCTTCTGGTGAAGGACAGCGCCGACGGAGGTGTGGTCGTGTACCCCTATCGAGCCGAACAAGGTAACCTGCTGTCGTCGTTTCGAAAGGAAGCGGTGCATCTCATGGAGCAGAAATGCCCGGGAGGGTATTCGATCGTCCGGGAAGGAGAAACGAAGGGTCGGCTCCGTCAGGCCAGTCCTGTCGCGGGATCGAACGACATCGTGGAAGAGCGGCGTTGGGGCATTCAGTTCCAGTGTAAATAGTTAACGAGGACTCGGACCTCCCTTCATCAGATCATCAATCGTTAAGAGGCTCATGACTCGCACCCCGGTCTGTTCGACTCGGGCACGGCCCTCCTGCTCTTTCCGATCGACGATGACGAGCGCGTCGGTCACCTTCAATCCGGCTTCACGAGCCGCGGCGATCGCTTTCACGACAGATCCACCGGACGTCAACACATCATCAACGATTAAGGCGCGATCCCCCGTTCGCACAACCCCTTCAACTAGTCGACCGAGCCCATGGTCCTTGGCCTGCTTTCGCACAAAAAAGGTGCGCCACTCGCGGCTCGGAGCCGCTGAATAGGCATAATCCGAGATCGAGGTGGCGATTGAGATCGCACCGATCTCCAGTCCACCGAGACAATCAATCTGCAAATCCCCGATCACCTCCCAGGCCTTTTTGGCAACCAGGTGGCGGGCGTGAGGAAACGCCATCAACGTCCGGCAATCGACATAAAACGGACTGAGCAACCCCGAGGCGAGCTTGAAGCCGCCGTTCGGATCCCATTTGAACGACTGCGTCTTGTGAAACGCGGCGATAAGTTCGTCTTGCAGCATGACAGCCCTTGTGCTCCCCTGAGGGCCGGTTCATCAAGCCACCATGGCTTTGCGGGCCCTCCCCAACCGAGGGCGATTCTACACCGGTTGCGAAGCAGATGAAATCGGTGATTCACCGGCGCGAGGGATGTTTCGCCATGTGGTCTCCGTCCGCCACGTTCACCAGACCACGCGACGTGATGAAGCCTCTATCAAGAGAATCGCCGGACCTGTTCAGCCAGCGTCCCGGCGACCAGGCCAAGGTCGAACGGCCAGGCATACCGAAGCTCAACCCCAGGATACTGCGGCCGAAGGTGCTCAAGAATTTCCGGAATCTCCACTTCCGAATGCGACCCGCCTGGCGTAAACATCGTCGTCGCCACGGTAATGTGAGTCGCCCCCTGCTTCGCGAGTTGCTCGACTGATTCCTCCAACGTCGGCGCACAAAATTCGTTATAGGCCACCGCAAACAATACCTCACCCAGCTTCGCACGCAATTGCGCCGCTACCGCCTCGAGTCCTGCCTGGTAGGGATCGGTCTCCGCGTTCCTCGGCCATTGGCGGATCTTGATGTCCAATTCCATCTCTTCAGCCGACGCTGGCTGTTTCGCCGCCCGCCGCTGTGCCTCAAGCCGTTTGAGTTTCGTCACGAGGTCTTGAGGACAACCCCTGGGAATCCCGCCGTGGCCCACCAAAATCACACCTCTCCGCACTGTTGCCATCGCCTCATTCCTTCCATTGAGTGTCTGATGAATCGACGTTTACTTCAATTCCCTTATATCTAAGAACTCCTGCAGATTCGTCTTTCCATATCCCTTGCTCGATCACGACCGCGTCACGCAGCGCCTCCCTTCCACGACAACATGCGGCATGGCATCCTTTCTAAACGTGATTCCTGAGCATCAGCTCCTTGGGATGCGGATTCAGATACACTTGCTCGCGAATATACTCGACATCGAAAAGCTGCACATAGTGCTTGATCAAGGTGAGCGGGACGATCAATGGTGTGAGTCCCTGATGGTAATCTCCAATCACGCCCAGCAACTCCGCTTTTTCTTTCGTGGGAAGCCGCTCCTTGAAATGCCCGAGGATGTGGTGCAACACATTGACGTGTTTCCGAACCGTCGCCTTCACCGCCAACGCCTGCATGAACAACTCCCCATACTGAAGGGCCAGATCTTTGGGGCGATACTCGCTCGCGTGCGCCACCAAACGGCCAAGCTGTCGATAGTGCGGCGCGCTATGCGCCAGCAACAGGTATTTATGGACGGTATGAAACCGCACCACCGCCTGCCGCGTGGCCCCGTTGTCCAGAAGATTTTTCCAGCGCCGATAGCAGAACACGCGTTCGATAAAATTCTCCCGCAGCAGCGGATCGCAGAGCCGTCCTTCTTCTTCCACTGGAATGAGCGGAAAGCGGCCGAGAAACGCTCGCGCGAACAGCCCTACTCCCTTGCGGCCCGGCATGCCGTGTTCGTTGTAGGTGCGAACCCGTTCCACTCCGCAACTGGGCGAATCTTTTTTAAACACAAATCCTGACAAGTCCGAGCCGGCGAGATCCTCGAGGCGCCTGGCCGCCAGGACCTCCAAGGCTCGTGTATGATCCTGTCCGCTCTTGAGAGCGATCAATCGTGGTTGTTGCGGGCTTCCGACCAGTCGCATGGCTTCCCTTGGCGTGCCCAATCCAGCCTCGACCTCCGGACACACCGGCACCCACTCCACATGACGCCCCAGCACATCGGTCAAGAACGCATCCCGCTTGTGACCGCCATCGAAACGGACTTCCTCGCCGAGTAAACAACGGCTGATACCGAGACGGACTGCCGTGGTCGTCACGTCGACACCTTCTGTTTGCCGAGATCCAAATACTCCTGCCGGGCTTGCCGATGGTTCACAATAGGTTCCGGGTAGTCCGATCCGATGCGGCACGCGACACGGATCTGTTCTTCCTGCGGCATGAGCTGCGGCTCATGAATCCACGCCGCCGGCACGGAACTCAATTCCGGCACGTAGCGTCGTATATACCCCCCTTCGGGATCGAACTTTTCACTTTGCAGGGTCGGGTTGAAGATTCGATACCCCTGCATCGCATCCGTTCCCGTGGAGGCACACCACTGCCAGTTGCCGTTGTTTGCCGCCAGATCTCCGTCCACGAGGTGCTGCAGAAAATACCGTTCGCCGCTCTGCCAGTCCACCCGAAGGTCCTTCACCAGAAAGGAGGCCACCACCATGCGCACGCGATTGTGCATCCAGCCCGTTTGATTTAATTGGCGCATGCCGGCATCCACAATCGGGTAGCCAGTGCGGCCCTCACACCAGGCGGCAAATAACCGATCGCGCTCAGGTCCCGCGGGACGAGGGGCGGGAAGTGCCGGCTTGACCTTGAACGGCCCTTCGGCCACATGTGGAAAGGCCATCAACACTTGCTGAAAAAATTCCCGCCAGACCAGCTCGTCCATCCAGGTGAACACATCGGGGCGGGACACCTGACCGCCTTTCGAGAGGGTACGCAACGCCGCATGCACCATCGTACGCGTGGAGATCGTTCCGAAACGCAAATGAGGAGAGAGTTTTGAGGTCCCGTCTTGCGCTGGAAGATTTCTGCCGCTGACATAACTATGGACAGGCCCTTTCAAAAACCATTGCAACCTGGCTCGTGCCGCTTGTTCACCAGGCTCAATCCACATCGGCACCGTCTGGTACCCCAAGTCCTGTGCAGTGGGCCAGATCGATACCTCCGGTGCTGGAGACGGCGAGGGGAAGGAAGGAACCGGAAGCAGTGGCGGCGTGGCAGACCTCCATTGGGTCCACCAACGATCGCGATACGCGCTGTACCGTTGAAACGGATCTCCGGTCAACCCTCGCACCTCTTCGGCTTCGAATACCACGTGGTCTTTGAAAGTCTTGACCAACCGCCCCTCCTGAACCAGCCGCTGTTGGACCGTACGATCACGGGCGACGGCCGAGGGTTCGTAATCACGGTTCCAATAGACGGCATCGACGGCACATTCGTGCACCGCACGCAGCACCGTGTCGATCGACTCACCCCTTCGCCAAACGAGCGTCACCCCCTGCTTCGCCAGCGAACGGCGCAGTTCCTCGAGGCAGCCCAGCATAAACCCCACGCAGACAGACCCAAAGACATGACCGCGCAACAACGGCTCGTCGAAGACGAAGAGCGGCACGATCTCTGTGCATTCCTTGCAGGCTGCCGACAGGGCCGGGTTGTCATGGAGCCGCAGATCACGGCGAAACCAGACCAGGCCCTTCATGAGTGAACCCCGGGAGACGGAGAGGCGAGTCGCGTCGTGGGCGGCAACGGATCAGCAAATAGAACCCGCCGCCAGGCCACATAGCACAGGAACAAGGCGGTCGTGACCATAAATCCCGTGCGAAGCTGATGGAACCCAAATTGCCATTGGTTCATGAGTTCACTGATGAGGCCGAATCCTCCGTAGGCCATGGCCAATCCCCAGGCCCACGGACGCAAAAACACAAACCCATACCCGATCAAAAAGTGCGCGGCCGGCGAATGCAATTTCACAACATAGGCCATCGGACCGGCAATCGTCACGCCGAACAATTTCAGGGCATAGGCGGGGAACCATTCAATGATGAGCATATCGAGTAAGCCCACCAGCACAAACAGTGCTCCGAACAGTTTAATGTCGATCCCCCGCTGAGTCGTTCGCTGGATCACGTTTCCGACCTCCTTCCCTGTCACCCTTGCGCCTGGCGTCTCTATCGTTATCGCATCCACGCATCGGGAAACGCCCGCCACCACGTGGTGGGGTGCGCGTTCCGCCACTGAGTCTGTTCCTGCCAGAGACGATCGGAGGCCTCCTTATTCAACCGCACGGCCATTGCGGCGGTGACATCAGACTGTTGGCGAACGCTGGTTTGGATCATTTCTTTGGCCATGCGCGCAAGGCCGCCAGGGGGATCGACAAGATCCTCGGTATGGCGATTAGCCAGATTCAGGTAGAGCTGTTCGACCGCCATCCAGCTCTCGTTCTTGGACAACTGTTCGAGATACGCATCGATGGCCTGATACACATAGGTCAAACGAACATAGGCCTCAACCGATGGGCGCGCCTGTATCACCTGCTCGCAACTCTCCAGCGCGCGGCGATAGTCCCCTGCGAGCAGATACAGCCCGGTTTTCTCGACCACCGGCATAGTCGATCCTTGCGCGGGATGCGCATGCACCTCAGCGAGGAACACTCCCAAGAACATGATTAAACATCCAAGAAGGGCAATGGTTCGTCTCACACATCACCTATTTGGCAGGGTCGGCATGTGACCCCATTTGACCTTTATACAACGTCTGACCGGAGACTCGCGTCACCACCACTGCCCGCACAGCGCTCTCTGCATGTATCCCAAGCGAGACCACTGTCCCGGGCTCGCCCCTGACCATCAACGCTACCTGCTCATACGTCTTACCGGTCACAGCCGCGCCGTCAACCGTGGCGATTTGATCCCCCGACTTAAGTCCGGCCTTCTCCGCCGGCCCATCCGGTAACACGTGTGCGATGTACAACACGGCGGTGTCACCGACTCGTTCCGCCCCGACGTGCAACGACACCCCGATGACGCCATCCGGAATCGTGACCTCCCGCTCGTAGGATCCTCCCGCAGTTCCAGACTTCTCCTGTCTCTCCGCAGCCCAGGCTAAGCCTGTTCCATCAGACCACTGACCTAGACAGAGGCTCATCAAACCAACGGTTACCCACGTCACTGTCTGTGTGTGTTGTTGCACCATGTCTCTCCCTCCGTGACAATCGCTCTTAATGGGCCAGACCCACCAGCCACAGCCCTCCAAAGAGCACCAGCGAATTCAAATAGAGCGAGCGTTGATGCAATCGCTCCCACGACGCGTTCAAGACCGGATCGACGCAGCCCTGACGTTCCTGCTCCTTCAGCCGGTCTCTCATCGCATTGCTCTGCGGGGTCAGTGGCGACCGGCAATAGGATTCCGCCAGGAAAATCATCAGCCAGATGGCGGCCGCCGCCGACAGGGCCGGGCTGGACCCACGAGTGACCAGGAGTGCGGTCACCGACACCAAACCACCAACAGCCGCGCCCATTCCAAGCAGATAATAGGCGGGGAATAATTGCCGAACGACGTTCCCGAATTGCTCCGGCGCCAATTGCTTCGCAAGAACCGGAGCCACGACAAACGACAACAGCACCACCTTGCCGACGAGTATTGCTACAGCCAGACCATGCAGATACTGCGTGATGGGTTCAATGAGGCTCATGCCTGGTTTTCCTTCGCCACAATTGCCCGCAGGGCCGGTTCCAGAGTCGGATAACGAAATGTATAGCCTTCGGCTTGAGCCTTGGCCGCAGCGACACGTTGCCCGGTCGTCATCAATGTCCCCAGCTCTCCTAGCGCCACACGCAATGCCAGCCCCGGAACCGGGAGCCACGAAGGTCGATGAAGCACCTTCCCCAGAATGTCGCAGAATGCGTTCATCGTGACCGGCTCAGGCGCAACGGCGTTCACGGGCCCGGAAAGATCCGGCGAATCGATCGCCCATTGAATCAAGCCGATGAGATCCGCCCGATGAATCCAAGACACCCACTGCGTGCCTGGCAAAACCGGTCCCCCCGCAAACAAGTGAAACGGCAGCATCATTTTCGGCAGTGCCCCGCCATTGCGCTCTAAAACCATCCCAGTTCGCATAAGCACCACACGTGTGCCGAACTGACCAACCCGTAATGCTTCTGCCTCCCAGGCCGCGGACAATTGAGCGAGAAACCCGTCGCCGGGCGGAGACCGTTCGTCCAATAGCCGGTCGTCCTGGGGTCCGTAGTATCCGATGCCGGATGCGCTCACCATCACAGGAAGAGGCCGGGGCCTGACTGCCACTGCATCCGCCAACAGTCTCGTTGCAAGAACGCGACTCTCGACAAGGACCCGCTTGCGGGCATTCGTCCATCGTCCTTCCGCGATCGGCTCGCCGGCCAGGTTGACCACCACATCCGCTGCGGAGACCTCTGCCTGCCATGGTCCGACTGAATGCGCATCCCACTCCATGTACCGTACCGACGACTGGGCGAGTGGACGTGGCTTACGGCTCAAGACCACGACCTCGTGACCCGCGCGCGCCAACTCTTCCACCAACGCATGGCCGATAAAGCCTGTCCCTCCGGTCACGACAATGTTCATCGGACTGTCCTCCACTGCAGCTGACGTGCATTACGAGCGACGATCGGCGCCGGCCGCCGAGTCTTTCCCCTTGTCCGTCACCGCTTCGCGATCCGACTTCCTCGAAACGCCGCCATTCGGACTCGCCGTCACACGCTGACTGAACTTCCGCTCTTTCGTACCATACAGCAAATTCGGCGGTGGACTATGCCGATTTTTGAGGATGACCGGGTCGAGCACTTCTCCACACTGGGCGCAATGCCACGCCGTAATATCGATTTGGCCTGTATCATCCAGGAGATCAATATAATGTTGCGTCAACAATAACCCTCCGCAGCGGGGACAGGCTTGGCTGCCCGGCCGGGGAGGCATAAATGATTCTGGTGTCCCATGTGTATCCATTGGAACCCCCGACTTCGATAAAAAATAATCGTCCGCACCGTACCTTTCGCTGGTGTGTTGGCATTCCGCTACGACCTACGTGGCCGCTCGTGACACTAGCGGACACGAGGCTGCTCTCGGCTCTATCGCCTCACCATGACGTAGGCTGGACACCGTAACCGCGCATACAACACTGCGCTAGCAGCCGCCACAGAGGCCGCAATGCTCACGATGATTCCCTGCGTCATACCTGTCTCCTTTCACCCGCGCCTGATGAAGTCGTCCGCTCCTATATTCGCCTGATGGTTCGCTGAGGGGACGGGTGTCTCCAAAAGAAGAACCCATCCGCCTCAACGGGAGGCCGCGTGCGGAGTCGCGGTACCTCCATCACCATCGCAACGCGATTCGTAACAACTGACCCCCATGAACCTATCGCTCACCTGACCTTCGGCTCATCCTGAGATGCATCCAGATGGTGCTGATCATCGATGTTCCGCACGCATCGGAACCCGGTCCCATGTGTCTGAAGCGCGAAGCCTCCGCGCCCGCGCGCCGTTGCGGTGATATCGGAGTGGGGACTGTGCCAGGACCCTCCGCGAATCACGCGGACAATACCCTTGTCCGGACCCTGCGGATTCTGCGTCGGGGCGTTCGCGTAATAATCCGGGTCGTACCAATCCTGCACCCATTCCCGCGCATTACCCGCCATGTCCTTGATGCCGTACGGGGAATCGCCGCCCGGCAAGGACCCCACAGCGTGAAGCGTCTTCTCCTCTACCCACTCGCGATCGTAGTTGGCTCGCTTCGGAGTCGGTGCGTCCTCTCCCCAGGGAAAGGTCCGGCCATCGGTGCCACGCGCGGCTTTCTCCCACTCCGCTTCCGTGGGCAGTCGTTTCTTGGCCCAGGCGCAATAGGCCTTGGCGTCATACCATGTGACCTGCACGACCGGCAGTTGTTCGATTCCCTTGGCCGACACCAGGAGGCCGGTCCCATAGGGGTTGGGCGGGCTTCGGTGGCCGGTGGTGGCGACAAACGTCATATAGCGCTCATTGGTCACTTCCACCTGATCGATGGCGAACGCATCGACATGAACCGACCGTTGAGGCCATTCATCGGCCCTCCCTTTTGGGCTCTGCGTGCCCATCAAGAACGGCCCGGCCGGGATGGTCACCATGAGAACCGGATCCAGTTCCCTCACAGCCGGCGCCGCAAACAGAGGGGACAGCGCGAATGTACAGCTGGCCGCCAACAGGCCCGCATATCCCCATCTGGTACGACTCCTGGTCACACCTTGTGTCATTTCTTCTGCTCCTTACTCCCCTCTATCGCCCGTTCCGTGTGGGTCTTGATCTGCTCGACGAGCTTCTCCACCGCACCGGCGTCGCCACGGTCGGCCGCTTCCTGCGCTTGGGTCACGAGGGTTCTCGCTTCATGCAAATGTTGTTCGATTTGTGCTTGCAGATCAGGTGACGCCACGGTTCCTCCGAGCGCCGCGCGATGGTAGACCTCCCAGGCATGATCCACGCTATGTTCCGCCTCATGGACCAGTTGCACCTTCTCCGGATGGGTATGGAGGCTGACGTCAATCGGACCTGCCTGAAGTTCCATTGCGGACAGCAGTGCCGCCAAGCCACTCATGATTGTGATGATTGTCCTGTACCTCATACCTCTCCCTCCGTCGCAAGAAACTCTCGGGTGCGAGAGTCTTCCGTCTGACATCACGGACGTTTCATCGATTGTTCGATGAGGGGTCGCAACTCCAACAGTTCGACATTCACGGGATCCATGGCCAGTCCGCGAGCCACTGCCTGCTGCGCCTCGGCAAAACGTTCCCGGCCCATCTCAACCAATGCCGTGATATAGCTATCTCGAATAGGCCGCTCCCAGTCCACTGGCGCCGTCTTGGCGCACCGGAAGCCAAGCCCAACGCCATAGCTGTTGTTGAGCGGGTGATTCCAGAAACGGTGCGTCGAGCGGATCGTGCCTTCCGGCGCAATCCAGGAGCCGCCGCGAATCACACGCTTCTCGCCAACCGTCAGCCGATCCACATAGGTCCCGGTACCTCCAAGCCACAAGGGTTTTTCCGGACCGGTGGGATTCACCATGGTTTCGAGTCTCCCGTAGTACTTCGGGTCATACCAGTCGCCGACCCATTCGAAGACATTGCCCGCCATGTTGTACACGCCGTAGTAGCTGGCGCCCTCAGGATGGGCGTCCACCGGCAAGGTCGCGTTGTGGTGCCGATCATAGTTCGCTTTATTCGAGTCGAAATCATTGCCCCATGGGTAAAGATTGCCGTGGGGACCACGAGCCGCCTTCTCCCACTCTGCCTCCGTCGGGAGACGCTTTCCGCGATACTCACAGTATGTGTTCGCGTCGATCCAATTGACGCCAACCACAGGCTGTTGAGGCTTGTTCAATCGCGGATCGTCCCAGTAGGCCGGAGCCGGATGGCCGGTCGCTGTGATGAATTCGCCGTAGTCTTTATTCGACACCTCGTACGTATCGATCAGGTAGGAGTCCAAGAATACCGTGTGCGCAGGTCCTTCATCGTGGAAGGCCTCCGCCGACCACGGCATGCTCATTCGCTTGTCGTACAGGGAAAGACGACGCGTCGGTGTGGCCGTCTCCGTTCTATCCAGCCCCATGATGGACGGGCCTTGTCCCACGTACACCATAGCTTTCGGAATCTCGGCCTCGTGCGCCTGAGCGACAGGAGCCACCGCGAAGATCCCCATGATTAGTCCTGTCCTGACTACAGTCCTCATTACCGTCATGCCGCACCTCCTCTAGCTGAAGGTCCGACAGGGAGGTGGTCATCCCACCTCCTCCGCGGCCAGACATTACTTCTTCATCGTCTTCTGAATGAGCTCACGTGTTGCCAGATATTCTTTATTGTTCGGATCCGCAGCCAGGGCCTTCTCGATGGAGGCCATCGCATCCGAGTTCTTCTCCGCACCCATGCCAACAAGTGCCTGAATGAAGGCATCACGTCCGGCCTGGGCCGCTTCCTCTGACACCGCGGTCACCGACTTGGCGCACCGGAAGCCAAGCCCAACGCCGTAAGAGTTATTCTCCGGCTGATTCCAGAATCGATGGCTGGTATGCAATGAGGTTTCAGGTGCGAGCCATGACCCGCCACGCAAAACTTTGACCGGACCTTGATTGGCAAAGTTGTAGCCCTTGTCCGCGCCCTTCGGGTTCAGCGCGTTGCTGTTCTTGTAGTACTTGGGGTCGTACCAGTCGTCCACCCACTCAAAGACGTTACCGGCCATATTGTAGACGCCGTACCCACTCACGCCCTCAGGATAGGAATCGACCGGCATGGTGCGGCCCACGTTTTGCCCGTAGTTGGCTTTCTTCGGATCGAGATGATGCCCCCAGGGATAGTGGTTATCGCCTTCCGGCCCCTTCGCGGCTTTTTCCCATTCCGCTTCAGTGAGCAATCGCTTGCCGTCCCACTTGCAGAACGCGTTGGCATCCGTCCAGCTGACTCCCACCACAGGCTGTTCAGGCTTGCTCAGGCGAGGATCATCCCAATAGGCCGGGGCCGGGTGGCCTGTGGCTCGCATAAATTCCTTGTAGCGCGCATTGGAGGCTTCAAACTTGTCGATCAGGTAGGCATCGAGCACCACTTGGTGCCGCACCTCATCGGAATGTTCATGGCTGCCCATGGTGAATTCACCCTTGGGAACCAGCACCATGTCCTTGTTCTCGGTGCTGGCATCTGCTGTAATGGCCAAAGATGTCGCTCCCGCCACGAGCAGTACTCCTATTCCCATCTGAACCCTACTATGACTCCGCATGTGAAACCTCCTTGGTTGTGAACAGTCGACTCGTATGATCATGACGGCCGCTACACACAGGGTTGTCTGTGCAATGCCTGGTTCAGCGTGTTCATCTCCCGGCCTGCGCCAGCTTGCTGCAGATGACGATTCCAGCGAATGACCGGGTCGACCACGTCACCGCATTGCACGCAGCGCCGTGTGGGACAATCGAGCCCGTCTTGGCCGCTAAGAAGATCCGTGCAGAAGTCACGAACCATCAGCCCGCCGCACCTGGTGCAATTCGACTCCTGCGAAACACTCGAACGATCGATCGGCCTCTCGTTTTGCTCTGCCTGTCGTTGCAATGCGTTCGTGCTTGCCATGGTCACTCCTGCTTATTTATGTCCAATGTTTGCATCTACTATGTCTAATGTTTAAACCTTTTTGTCCAATGTGTCAATAGTTATTATTGATAATATTTGACAAACATTAGACATTGAACATATACTTACCTTCAGCAATGAATACTCATAGAATTCATAGAGTTGCGAAGCTTACCGGCCTGAGCCGTGACGTGATTCGGGTGTGGGAACGACGATTTGATCTCTTAAAACCAACCCGAGGCGCGAACCGATATCGCAACTATTCCGACGACGATGTCGCGTTGTTGCGGTATGTGAAGCAGCAACTGGATGCCGGAGCCTCGATTGGCGATCTCGCGCGGTTGGGTCGGGAAGAATTGATCACCCGCCTGCGAGCCGCCGCGCCACGTACTGCCGTCGTGGACAACACCTTCGATCGGCTGTTGCGGGAATTATTGTTGGCGCTGGAACCACTCGATCGCGTGATGTTTGAGAAAAGACTGAACGGCGCCGTGGCCGTGGTGCCATTCGAGGAGGCGCTCCATGGAATTCTACTTCCGCTTCAGGAACGAGTGGGACACCTCTGGCATAGCGGGCGCATCAGCGTCGCCGTCGAGCATTACGTCACCGGCCAAATCAAACAAAAACTCTATGCAGCCATGAACCAGCTGCCGGTCGCTGAATACGGAACCACTGTGGTCATCGCGTGTCCTCCGGGAGAAGAACATGACCTCGCCGCGCTGGCGGTGGCGTATCGCTGCCGGGTTCGGGGCTGCCGGGTGTATTATCTTGGGGCGAATGTGCCGGTACTCTCGCTGAGTAGACTCTGTCGCGAAGTGGCGCCGGACCTGACCATCCTCTCCATCACCATCGCTCTTTCGGATTCTCTGGCGACCGATCTGGTTCAGGCGCTGATTCAAGACGTGGCGCCGGTCTCAAAAATTCTGGCCGGTGGCCGGGGAGCGCTGGCTATGCGTCAGCACTTCACAGACTCAGGCGTTGCTCTCCTGGAGACCTTCGGCGAGTTGGATGAGACGTTGGAGCGCGTCACCCGAGGATTTCCTATTCCCGGGTAATGAAGGCAATCCTGCTCTGTTCGGGACCTGCTCACCCCTTCATAGGACGGAGCCAGCCCTTTATGCTCCCGCGAGACGGCCTTCGTGAACCGACTCGACCGGAAACGGCGGCTCCGCATATGTGATTTTTCCTCCCTCGACTATCATGTGGCCGCCAGCGGCATTCCTGTGTCAGAGCTCAGCGCAGTCCTTCACGCGCAGTGGAAAGACGGGAGGATGATCAGTGGCGTCGAAGTATTCCGCGCCATCCGGCAGGTTGTCGATCCGGAATTTCTTGCTCGAATGAGCCGGCGGCCCGTGATCGATCCGTTCGCGGTAAAGGCGTAGCCCGGCTTGCGAGTAACCGTCAGTGGCTCAGATCGGTGCCTGAACACATCTGCCCGCACTCACTCTGATGGCCACCCCTTGGACCAGGGACGTTACGCGCGACCGTGCATGACTCCGATACACTCACCACAGGCCAGATCCGGCCTTCTTCCAGATTTCCTGCTCCACGAACGAGGCCACGGCTCGATGTCCCCGATCGTTGAGATGCGTGTCATCACGCCACCACAACAATTCGCGGGAGGTGGAAAACAGCCGCTTGGCTTCCTCGACTAAATAGGGCTTACTGTCCCAGCAGCGGAGGGAAATCTGCTGGCAGGCCGCGATCACGGCTTGCGCGAAACCGGAGGATCGCGAGCCGTCGTCGGGAGAGCGGGGAGCCAGCACCCACCGATAGACCTCACCCTTGGTCGGCAGAATCACGATCGTTGTGCGGAGCCCCATCCGGTCAGTCGCTTCCTTCATCGCTTGCAAGGTCCGACGGAGCTTGGGAAAGTTGGGGTGCTGCTCCACCTCAACCGGGGTCCGCTCGCCCCACACTTCGTGAGGATTATAAAAGAGCATGGGACGGCCATCGGGCAAGGATCCCACGGTCACCTGCCTCGCGCCTCCACTCCACCGGCTCTGCAAGGCCTCCCACAACTGTCTCAACGGAGAACGATTGCGAAAGGTCCGGTATTCCACCAATGCGGCCGACACACCGTTTCGCCATGGCAGCGCCGCAAGATCCCACGTCTCCCCTCCCGCATCATCCAAATCGTTTCCCGTGAACAACGTCCAAATAAGCTCCGCTCCCGGAGCCACGAGCAACTTGGGCGTTTCGATGGAAAAATTCACATATTGATCATAGGGCCCTCCGGGATAGGCCAAATTATAGACGGACAACCCATGGCGAACCGCCAAGGCATGGGCGAACGTGCCATGTTGCGTGATACCCGCGCCTGCCGCGAAAGAATCACCCAGGACAAGCGCCTCCACGGGAGTCGGTATCGCATCGTTGCGGAATCCCTGAGCATCGGTGCGAAATTCGATCGTGCGGGGCTCACGGAACGCCGGATCTCCGATCATCGCCGCCAAGTCGCCGTAGATCGAGCCTGAAAAATCGACCATTGCATCCCATCGACCCAGAATCGGTAAAACCGGCAAGCGGCACTGGTGGCGATTCATCGGCGAATAATGAAGGCGAGAACCGATCAGCGGCCGCAGGACCAGGTCGCAGACCGTCAGGGAAAGGGAGAGGCTGACCAGCAGGAGCAGTGCCCGGTCTGCATACGCGCGCGTGCGCGAGGCCCCAAGAAACCAGATGACCGGCATTAGTAGCGGAATGGCGAGCAATCCGTTCTTGAGCAGACCTTCCGCGAACGGCAACAACATCACCGCCGCCGCAAGAATTCCCAGTACGATTCGCGTTTGGGAAAAGATCATCGACCTCGCACGTTCAGATCGATCGCACCAACCGCATGAGACAACGCCACGCAGCCTTCGCACTCTTTCCTTCGCCAAGACTCAACAGGAATCCATGCAGCAGGAGGATCCGCCCTTCACGAGCCCGCCCGTCCTTGATGAGATGTTTTCCCTGGTCTGCCAGGTAGAAGGCGCGTTCACGTTGAAGGTAGCGGCGCTTCTCGGTATCTGCCCCAACTCGTCTCATCAATTTCTCAATCAGGAGGGGCCGGTGACCGAGGGCAATGCCGGGGGGCTTGATGTCGCGATTGCGGTGATAGGTCAGGGGCTCGGGAATCCCGGCGATGGTGGTCGCGGCGGCGATCCTGGTCCACAATTCATGATCGTCCATACCGGCGGAGTTGAACTGTTCGTCGAATCCGCCCACGCTCTCGAGCACGGCCTTGCGAATGAGCGTGGCCGACGGTGTCGGGACAAAGCCCTGCACGAAGAGTCGCGCGAATTCATGCTGCGGCTGAGAGGCCGGCCCGATTTCATGCATCGGGCGCCCAGCTCGATCCAGATGGGCCACGTCCGTCACCACCATGCCGATCGCCGGCTGGGCGTCCAATATCGTCACTTGCTTCGCGAGCTTCTCAGGATCCCACAAGTCATCATGGTCCAGCAACGCGATGTACCGCCCGCGCGCGGCGGCGATGCCGTGATTTCTCGCCTGGGCCACGCCACCGTTGGGCTGCGGGAGATAGCGAACGCGATCCCCGAATTGGACCACAAGATCTCCCGACCCGTCCGTCGAGCCGTCGTCGATGATGATGATCTCGTACTCCCGATAGGTCTGCGCCAAGGCGCTCCGGATCGTCTCCTGAATGACATCCCGCGCATTATAGAGCGGGATCACGATGCTCACGACGGGCTCAGCCATCTGCTACGGTTTGACCGCCTCCAGAATCACCGTCATCTCCTCGCACACATTCCAGAAGTACCGTCGACAGCGTTTTTGGACATAGGCCGGCAGATACTTGAACGGCTTTCGCATTCCAAACTCCATCGCAACTGTCCGAAAGTTGGTCGGCAACCCATAATAATTGGGCGACTTAAAATATTCGAAACTTTCTTCCGTCATAAACCGCACATGCGTCGGGTCGATGAACGCTTTGCGTGAAGTGTAGTAGGGGGTCTTGATATACACGCGCGCTCTGGGGGCGCATACGCGATAGAGTTCCACCATAAAGGTGATCAAATCGCGCATATGCTCCACGGAATGAATCGAATACGCCGCTCTCACACTATCCGTCTTGAACGGCAGCCCCCGCTCGAAATCACAGACGACATCAACGCCGGGCAAGGCTCGTTGATCGACGCCGACCGTCCCGAGTTGCTTGAGTGAGCCGCAACCAATGTCCAGGACAATGCCCGCCCCAAGCGCCTCAGTCACTTCGGGGGGAACCGGGCGATCGAGCCAGAATCGTTCAGAGGCGCTAGGAGTCACGCGGTGGAGAGAGGCAGTCGCAACCATTGAATAGGACAGCGCGGGTTCCTACTGTCATAGGGGGTATGGTGCCGAAGCCGGGAGTTGAACCCGGATACCCTTACGGGCGCTGGTACCTGAAACCAGTGCGTCTGCCAGTTCCGCCACTTCGGCATGGAGAATAGAGGGGGGGATTATCGCTGATCGTTTCCAACCCGTCAAGGTGAGCCCACGGAAAATCTCTACGGGACCGACTGTTATGAGTCATCCCCATCGCGAGCGGCCGCCTTCAAGATTCCAGGCGCCGTGCGGGGTCACGTCGCGCAGGTCGCCGCTGAGCACAATGCGTTCTCGTACCAGTCCCGCCGCCGCCAAGAGAAAGGGGCTTGGGATACGAGGAGCCTCCTCCGCAATCAACACATCGAACCGAACCTTGCGAAACAATGGATCCGCCGCCACTCGCGCCGCGGTCGTGATGATTACCCGCCGGTTCTGCACGAACGCCTGGCGGTTCGTATTTTCTTCCGCCGCCAGGAGCTCCCGGATTTTTTTCGTGCCGCCCAAATGAATGACGTCCTCTTTGAGCTCGGCAAATTCCGGCTTGAGCTCTTTGGGAACCGTCGCTTCGGGTATCAGCTCCTCGATCCGCTGCTTGGCGATATCGACCTCCTTGCGAAGGCCGGCGCTATACCGCTCGTAAATCACTTTGTATTCGCGCAACGAATCGACGTTTTTTCCCATCGCCTGCATGGACAGACGTGTCCAAATCGGCAGTTGCTCATATTGCGCCAGCGTGGCGTCAATGTCTTTGATCTTCGCCTGATAGTCGCTCAACTGGGTCACCAGGCGCCATTCCAGGAGGCGCACCTCGTCTAAATCTTTTTGTTTTTGGGCCTTGTAGGCGAGGATCGGCGTGAGCTCTCGAAACCGATCATATTTCTTGCGGAGCGCCGCCTTGTCGGACCGGGACTTGGCATAGAACTGATGCATCTGAGCCTCAAATCCCAAATCCGGAAGGGGAATGCCCGCGCTCTCCTTGCTCGTCGCCACTTCGTACCGGCTCAGCCAGCTCTTGAAGGTCAGCCCGGCTGCCTTCATGGCTCGCGCCACGACAAGGGTGATGATATCGGCGCTCTGGTGATCAGGAGTGACGAGGAGAAGACGCTTGTTGGCTCGAATCAACTCCACGACCAACGTCGCCACCTTCTGCCGGCGCGCTGTCGCCTCCTCCTGCCAAAGAGGCGTCAACACCGAAGTCGGGGTCACGGCCTCTAATGCGGCGCGGTCCCCGGATTGTCCTGCTTCGAGAATGGGAAGCAGGCGTTCCGCCGGACCCAGCGTATAAGAGGTACCCGCCTTGCTCATCTCGGCCAATCGACGACTGATCGTAAGGCTCAATCCGCTGGAATCCGGCACCAGCGTGGCGTGCGGGACCACCTCGCCGATCGCATCGAACAACTGGAGCACCAGACGCTCGCCCTCCTGGAACAACACCAGGCCCTCGGTTGGCTCCGCCTCCTCGCCCAGCAACAGGGTTGCCGCGAGATCGGCGCCCATGCGCACATCAGGCGGAAGGAAGAACTCATACAGATGCAGGTTCCCGATCGTCTGGAGCAACCGCCCGCGTACGAGCGCAATCGCCTGATCCCGCCCCTGGTCCGCACTCTGCGCGGCGTCACGTTCGAGCGTGGCAGCCAGTTGATCGAGCAGATCCGGCAGCGTACCAGGTATGGCGGTCATGATGGGTCTTGCTCCTGCATTTTGTCGGGGCACATCCGCGACAGGTCGGGCCGTGAAACAGGGAGCGTATCTTAAAGAGTCGGGAAAGACCCTGTCCAGCAGGGTGCCGAGAGTCCGAGTGCCGCGCACCACCGCACCAGCGGCCGCAGAGCGGAAATCCATCGGAAGCGGATGCTTGCTCCTCGCTTTCAAGGCCGTGAAGAAAACCCCGGCGGAGGCTCCGGATCAATTGACTTTTGCCCAGCCCGCCAGTATGCTTTTTCCCTTTCCAACAGAAGGAGTTGCAGTATGAAGGTGATTCTCCAAGAAACACTCGAAGGCGTGGGCGACCTCGGCGACCTGTTAGACGTCTCCAGTGGATTTGCCCGGAACTATCTCTTGCCCCGCAAGAAGGCCGTCGAAGCCAATAGCCGGAACATCAAAGAATTCGAACATGCCAAGCGCGCCGCAGCGGAAAAGGCCAAGAAAGAAAAGCAGGACATCGAAGCGCACGGCAAGAAGATCTCCGCGGTCTCGCTGACCCTTCCCGCGCAAGTCGGCAAGGATGACAAAATGTTCGGATCTGTGACCGCCAAGGATATCGCGGAAGGTCTGGCCGAACAGGGATTCACCGTAGATCGTCGCAAGATCCAGCTGGCCCAGCCGATCAAGGAACTGGGCACCTTCGCGATTGCCATCAAGCTGCCGCGCGAGGTGACCGCCACGATTGCGGTCCATGTGGTCAAGAAACAGGAAGAGACGGAAGCAGCCGAGGAAGCCGCTCCCACGGCCTAGCTCAAGCGATCTGCGTGGTCGCCACAGGCCAGAGACCACGCCCGGAGGAAGCATGCAGGACTTGATCGGTTCGTTGGATGCGTTGAAATCGACCGACCCCGAAACGTATGAGGCCATCGTCGCCGAAGAACAGCGGCAGCGCGACAAGCTGCTGCTGATCGCATCGGAGAATTTTGCCAGTCCCGCTGTCCTGGCCGCCCAGGGAAGCGTGATGACCAACAAATACGCCGAAGGATACCCCGGCAAACGCTATTATGGCGGGTGCCAGCATGTCGATACGGTCGAAAGCCTCGCCATCGAGCGCGCCAAACAGATCTTCGGGGCCGAACATGTCAACGTGCAGCCGCATTCGGGATCGCAGGCCAACATGGCGGCGTATCTCGCGGTGCTCAAGCCCGGTGACACGATCCTCGGATTGGATCTCGCTCAGGGGGGGCACCTCACGCACGGCAGCAAAGTGAACTTCTCCGGCATCATTTTCCGCGCCTTTTCATACGGCGTCGATCGTCAGACCGAAACGATCGACTACGCAGCGGTCCGCAAGCTCGCCGAAGAATGCCGCCCGCGCATGGTGGTCGTCGGCGCCAGCGCCTACGCCCGTACGCTCGACTTCGCCACGTTCCAAGACATCGCCAAGTCGGTCGGCGCCTATCTGTTGGTCGATATCGCGCACATCGCCGGATTGATCGCGGCCGGATTGCATCCCAATCCCGTCCCCTATGCCGACTTTGTGACGACAACGACCCATAAAACGCTGCGCGGCCCTCGCGGCGGCGTGACGATGTGTAGAGCCGAACATGCCAAAGCCGTCGATAAGATCATCTTCCCGGGCCTGCAAGGAGGCCCGCTCATGCATGTGATTGCCGCTAAAGCCGTCGCCTTCAAGGAGGCGATGTCTCCGGCCTTCAAGCGCTACCAACAACAAGTGCTGGCCAATGCCCGCACGTTGGCGCAAGGACTGGTCGACCGTGGCTACAAGATCGTGTCAGGAGGGACTGATACGCATTTGATGTTAGTGAACCTGACCAACAAAGGCATTACGGGCAAAGAAGCCGACGCCGCCCTGGACGCCGCCGGGATCATCGTCAACAAAAACGCCATCCCCTACGACGAGAAGCCGCCGGCCGTCGCCAGCGGCATCCGCATCGGCAGCCCCATTGTTTCCACGCGCGGTATGCGCGAGGCGGAGATGCGCGAAATTGTGGCGTTGATCGATCGCGTGTTGCAGCATCCCCAGGACAGCCAGGTGCAGGCCGAGGTACGGGCGCAGGCCAAAACATTGTGCAACCGTTTCCCTATCTTTCATGCCTACGATTCGTCTCCCGCTTAGGCAGGACGGCCGCCCGTGAAATGTCCTTTCTGCGACGATGTCGAAGACAAAGTCGTTGATTCGCGGATGGCCAAAGAAGGCGAGGTCATCCGCCGCCGGCGTGAATGCCTCTCGTGCAAACGCCGGTACACTACCTACGAACGTGTTGAAGAGACCATGCCCGCCGTCGTGAAAAAAGACGGACGCCGGGAACCGTTCGATCGGAGCAAAATCGTATCCGGCCTCAAAAAGGCCTGTGAAAAGCGGCCGATCAGCACCGCGACCATCGAAACCGTCACCGATCGCATCGAAAAACGCATCCAGGATATGGGCGAAACCGAAATCGTCAGCACCGCCGTCGGCGAAGAGGTCATGAAAGAACTTTCTCAACTCGATCAGGTGGCCTACGTTCGATTCGCCTCGGTGTACCGAGAGTTTAAAGACATCGATCAGTTCATGGATGAAATCAAATCCCTGGCCCAGCAGCGCCGGGAGCGTTAGGCCCTCCCCTTCTCCTCGCTGTTCCGGATCAGAGTCCGCTTGCTATAGGCCCGGACAGGATGGGCGCGAACAGAGGAGAAGCGCCGCCCTTCGGCATTGCTGACAGACATGGCAACCCGCACAACATCGCGAGAACGACGAACAACGCTACGCCCCGCCAAACGGCGAGCGCCGGGGGCGACGCACGTCGTCATCATCGGCGCAGGCCGCGGGGGCACGGCTTTGATGGAGATTTTCGCCAACGACCCGTTGGTGCGGATCGTCGGCGTCGCCGATACCAGCCCGGAAGCACCGGGCCTCGGGCTTGCCAAACGCCTGCATATCCGCGTGACGCGCAATTACCGGCAACTGCTGAAAATGGGGCCTGTCGACCTGGTGATCGATGTGTCGGGCAATCCCGAAGTCGGCGAATACCTCCAAGACATACGCCGCATGGGCGTCTCGGTGATCGGAGGCGCCAGCGCCAAATTCATGTGGCAGCTGATCGAAGCTCGCATCCGAGCCACGGCCGACATTGAAAAAGCGTTGAACAAATACCAGTCGTTGTACCGCTTGTACGTCAAGGAGACCGGCGCAGCCGTAACAGAAGAGCGAACACGCATCGCCTGCGAAATTCACGACGGCCTGGTGCAGAGCCTCGCCGGCGTCAATTTCAAACTGGAACTCTCGCAAGAGCTGCTGCGCAAGAATCCTCAAGCCAGCCTGGCCACCATCCGGGAGTCCAAAGCGCAACTGAAGCTGGCCATTCAAGAAGCCCGGCAGGTGATTTTCAATCTACGGCCACTCCAGTACGACAAAATGGAGCTCATTCCGGCACTGACTAACTATCTGAAGTCATACGAAACTCAGTACCATATCAAGACCGCGTTTTCCGTGACCGGAGACGAGACGATCCTCTTTCCGCGCACGAAGATTTTTTTATTCCGGATCGTCCAAGAAGCGTTGAGCAACGTGCAGAAGCACGCCAAAGCCCGTCGAGTGTCGGTTCAACTCGACATTCGGCTGGACTTGTTGCAAGTGACTATTTCTGATAACGGGATCGGGTTCGACATGGACGCCGTGCTCCGCGATCCTGAAAAGTGGGATCACTTCGGCATTCGTGGCATCCTGGAACGAGCACGACTGGTGGGCGGAGAGGCCACGATCGATTCAAAGAAGGGGCGCGGCACGCGAATCGTGCTGCGGATCCCGCTAGCCGACAAGGAGACGATTCGCCATGGAAAAGATTAAGGTCCTGATCGCTGATGACCACCGCGTAGTTCGTGAAGGCCTGGCAGCCATCTTGAAGACCAAGGACGACATCAATGTCGTTGGCGAAGCGCAGGACGGCGTGGAAGCGGTGGAAAAAACCAAGACCCTGATGCCGGACGTGATCCTCATGGATGTCAGCATGCCGCGCATGGGCGGCATTGAAGCGACCAGGCAAATCAAACGCGAATTCCCTCACATGGGGATCGTCGCGCTGACCATGTATGAGGAGCAGCAATATATCTTCGATCTCGTACGGGCCGGGGCAACGGGATACTTGCTCAAAGACTCCGAGTCTTCTCAGATTGTGGCGGCCATCCGGGCCATTTATCGAGGGGAATCGCTCATTCATCCTTCAGTCGCCAGCAAGATCCTGGCCGAGTTCTCCCTGATGTCTCAGAAAAAGGGAAAAAAGCCGGCTTGGGTTGAACACGACCTGACCGAACGGGAAATCACCGTCCTGCGTTTGGTCGCAGACGGAAAGACCAATAAGGAAATCGCGAACAGCCTGGACCTCAGCGAAAAGACCGTGAAGAACCACGTCCGGAATATTTTTCATAAACTTCAGGTGTATGACCGCACGCAAGCGGCGATTTTGGCGATTCGGAAAGGGCTCATTGAATTAGAGCCAAGACCGTAACCGGAGCGCTTATCCAGCAAAACAGGCCTGATCTCCCAGGAGGTATCCTGGCCTCCTTTGCTGGCTTTGTCGTGCATCGTTCCATAGACCGCGACTAGTAACTCATTGAAAATCCTTTACTTTCGTGGTTTCCCCCTTTCAGCAAAAGATACAATTGTGCTTTTTTAGCAACAGCTCTTACTGAGAAAAATACCTGCACATCATTTTAATTTCAACGACTTACATGCACTTAATGGATTGGCACAAGCATTGCTTTGTTTAGCCATGAATTTTACGAAGGAGGCACCGTGCGGTTTCAGCAAACGATCGGCTCACCAGTTTCATGCTCAGGCGTCGGGCTCCATTCCGGCCAGCCGGTCACACTGACTCTTCGCCCGGCTCCTCCGAACACCGGCATCGCCTTCATTTATCGGCGCGGATCGGAAGAAACACTCATCTCTGCCTCGATCACCAATAAGGTTCCGACGGAACTCTGCACAGCCATCAGCGTCAACGGCCATCAGGTCAAGACGATCGAACACCTTCTCGCCGCTCTGGTCGGCATGGAAGTCGACAACGTCTACGCAGAGGTGAATGCGGGGGAAGTGCCCGTGCTCGATGGAAGTTCAAGCCCGTTCGTCCGCTTAATCCGTGCGGCCGGCGTCATTCCCCAAACCCGGCGGCAATCCTATGTCAAGATTATGCAGCCCATCGAAGTGGTGGACGGATCGAAACGGGTGAGGATCGAGCCCTCGTCAACGCCGAAAATTACGTATTCTATCCATTACGATCACCCTCTGATCCAAACCCAGTCCTACACCTACACCTGCTCCGCGCAGGCGTTTGAGCAGGACATCGCGCAGGCGCGCACGTTTGGCTTTCTCCACGAAGTCGAAGCGCTGTGGTCCAGGGGACTTGGAAAAGGCGGCACTTTGGATAATACCATCGTGCTGTCCAAGGAGGGCGTCGTGAATGAATCCGGCCTGCGCTTCTCGAACGAATTTGTCCGGCATAAAGTGCTGGACTTGATCGGTGACATCGCCCTGCTCGGCTTCCCGTTCATCGGCCACATTGTGGCTGAACGTTCAGGCCATGCCATGCATACGAAGCTCGTCGAAAAAATCCTCCTTCAGCGCGACAAGTGGGCGCTGATCACCGGGGAACATGCGGTTGCTGTGCCAGAATCGCGCTCCTCCCTCGGACTGCTTCGCCCCGCGCCTTCTCTCGCGATTTAAACTGCTCCGCCCAGCTCATGCTCGCGCATCGCTTGCAACCCGCCAGGTACAGGCGGTGAATGCGGCGTTTTCATTTTCGGGCATAAAAAAACGCCGGGGGCAAGTGGCCTTACCCCCGGCGTGTAAATCCTGGTAGGGACTTACTTCTTCTTCGCTGCCTTCTTCGCTGGTTTCTTCGCTGCCTTCTTCGTTGCCAAGAGTCTCACCTCCCTTCACACATTAAAGTTGATATGAACTTCTTCGGCCCACTCACACTACCGCTGTTAATTCCTGCTGGGTCGTCACCGCAAACGTATTAGGTCCGACTTTTTGGAAACGCTTATCTCGCTTCAATGACGTCGCCACGGAGGTCAGCGGCGTCTTCCCCTTAATCTGCAATCCGCCCTCCAAGAGACGTTGCAAGAGCTCCTTCGCATGCATCGGACGGCTGGCTTCTTTGAGAATCTGATAGGCCGCTTCCGGCACACTCTTGCCGACATACTTGCTTTTGCCGAGCAAGATCTCACGCGACTGATCCGTGACATCCGTCACAGGAAGCGGCCGAATGCCTTTTTCGTCGGTAATAATTTGGCTGGAGAGGCTGGCCAACTTGGCCTTGTCTGCTTCCACACGATACAGCGTTTCGGCGAGTTCCAAGTATTTCTTGATCATCGCGATTTCATCGTCGAGCCGACGCCGCTTTTTCTCAAGTTCCTGATAGCGATTCCGGTAGGCGCTGATCCGTTGTTCCAGACCCACCAGGATGTCGGTCAATTCTTCCACAAGCAAGTCCTCAATAAAGCATACTTGCTTTATAGCAAGTGAATTAAAATCTGTCAAGTAACTGATAGCAACTATTTGTTCGCGCTTCTCGCCTATGCAAGCAGAATGCACTCAATGCCTAGCCAAGCCTTGTTCTGCAAGAACAAGCTTTTTCACTTTCGTTGTTTTTCAATATCTTACAGTGCTACTCAATAAACGACCCAGGCTTTTTAACTCGCTTCCCATGACTCATGCTAAGATACGGCGCAGATGCATACTCCGCTTGTCCTCTCATCTGAAGAGTGCGCCCGTTATCTCGCCACGGCCGTTCACGCTGCTGAAGCAGCCGGTGCCGTACTGCTTGACCACGCCCGATCGGGCTTCAGGATCGATCACAAGGCGGCGATCAATCTCGTCACCGATGCGGATCGGCAGGCCGAGGAGAGTATCGTCCGCACGATTCTTTCGGCCCATCCCACCCACCGGATTCTAGCCGAGGAACGCGGGCGGGACGGGGCCACCGAGTCGCCGTACCAATGGATCATTGATCCGCTCGACGGCACGACTAACTTCGCGCATGGCTTCCCGTTTTATTCGGTCTCGATCGGGCTGGAATATCATGGCGACTGTATCGTGGGGGTCGTCCTGGACCCGACGCGCAGGGAGCTGTTCACGGGGGTGGCCGGAGAAGGGGCCTACGTCAACGGTGCACGCCTTCGCGTGTCCAGCAGTGAGTCACTCGATCATTCCTTGCTTGTCACCGGATTTGCGTATGACATCCGCGAAACGACGAACAATAATCTGGACCATTTCTCCCGCATTTCACTGCGCGCCCAGGGCGTGCGCCGCACCGGCTCAGCCGCATTGGATCTCTGTTACGTCGCGTCGGGGCGCTTTGACGGATATTGGGAAGTGAAACTCAGCCCCTGGGATATGGCGGCAGGAATCGTCATCGTGCGTGAGGCGGGCGGACTGGTATCCGGCTTTGAGAAAGACACCTTCTCACTCTACGGGCAGGAACTCGTCGCCACCAACGGCCGCATTCACAATCAGCTGCTCGACGTGATTCATCAACGCTCCGACAAGCCGTAACCTCCTCACTCCACGCAGATTGGTCTCACCGCAGCCAGTGCGGATCAGCGTTCCCGTCGGCCGTGCCATGTACAGTGCGATATTTGATGCGGTATTATGCCCTTCATATGTACGGTCAAAGGAGTGCACGCAGCATGGCAAGCCAAATCCCTCCGCAGAAACCAACCGTCCCTTCCGCGAACACCCAAGATGTGTGGGATGTCGAGCTCCTGCACGTGCATGTCTCGCGCAAGGGACAACTCGTCAACGCCGAATGGGCGCTTCATCCTCAGATCAAAGCCGATCTCAGCGCGGATGAATGGAAGGAACTCGGCGAGCTCATGAACAAGGTCACCACCATCGTGGGGCATCGCTTCTCCCAGGCCCTCAATGAGGCCGAACCGACACCGCCAGGAAACGCGTAACCACCATTCGCCAGCACCTATCGTTCGGAAATCTGCCCCTCGGTTCACGCGCGAGCATTGATCAGACCACTCAACCAGCGAGGTGATCCATGGATTGCTATTACCATTCGAAGGATCTCGGGAAATTCGGAGAGATGGGCAAAGGGAACCCGGTCTTGTGGGAAAAGTTCATGAGTTATTACAGCGCCGTTTTTGCCGACGGGGCACTCACGGAACGCGAGAAGGCGCTGATTGCGCTTGGTGTGGCCCAAGCCGTGCAATGCCCTTACTGCATCGATGCCTATACTCAAGCCTGCCTGGAAAAGGGATCGAACATCGAAGAAATGACGGAAGCCGTCCACGTGGCCTGCGCCATCCGCGGCGGCGCCTCGCTGGTGCACGGCGTCCAGATGCGCAACGTCGCAGAGAAGTTATCGATGTAGGGGAGGGGAGAACGATGGAGGCGGATGCGCCCGCTCAGTAGTAGGGATGCTCTGGGATCGCCAGCGTGAAATACTTCCCGCGCTCTTCGTACAGAATGCGACGGCTCGTCAGGACGGTCAGCGCCTCAGTCAGCTCGTCCTCTGAATAAGCAATGTCCCGCTTCGCATCACTCAATGCCGCGCGAATCTGGTCGCGACCCTTCGCGGCCTCATTGCATGCCTCGATAATACCCGCCGCAGGCCAGTCGTATCGTCGTCTCGTCGGCATCTGCGGATCACGCCCGTCATAGATCGTGACGTAGTCCATGGCCTTGGAGAAATACAAGAACGGCCGGTCGTTGCTGCGCGCCCGCCGCTGCCACTCCTCCACCAAGCCAACCAATTCCTGATAGACTTGCGGATCCACCGGCCAGTTGTCGAGCTCATACTCGAAATCGTAGGCGATTTTCTCCAAATCAACGCGCGCCGCACCATACACATACTCATAGGCTGTCCCCGGACCGGTGATGCGCACTCCGTACTCATGCGGTCGCGTAAAGTAGGGACTGAACCGTTGCAGCCAGAATTTCCCGGTCGCCTCCGGCGCGTGCAAATGGAACAGGGACGGCAGGAGGTCGATCTGCCGGCGATAGTCTTCATTCGTTTCACCCGGAAAGCCGAGCAGAATATTCCAGGAGACCGCGACCCGGTAATAACAACTCCATTTGAGGCAGATAATGTTCTGCATGGGCGTCACGCCCTTATCCATCGCTTTGAGCTGCGAGAGGCTGAGGCTTTCCAGGCCGGGCTGCATGCACTTCACGCCCCCAACGGCCAGCGTCCGGATTTGGCTCTTCTGCAAATTGCTTTTGGTCTCGATAAACACATCCAGATCGCAATGCTCGGCAGCAAACCGGCCGAACAGATTATCGACATATTTCATGTCGATGATGTTATCCACTAGCCGGAAGCGGGTCGTATCGTAGCGGCTCGAGAGATACCCCATCTCCTGCGCGACCTGTTCCGGCGATTTCGCCCGGAACTTCATGCTCTGCGCATTCAGCCCGCAAAAGGTGCAATGGTGCTTCTCGCCCCACCAGCAGCCGCGGGATCCTTCGTACAACAGAATGCGGTCCAGTCCGCGCGACGCCTCGGTCCCGAGTTCGGCCAACAAATGGTAATAGTCGTCGTAGTCAGGCGGGCCGGTTTCCGAAAATCCGGTGAAGAGAGCCGTATTCGGCTCGAGCCGGACCTCACCGTTTGCCCGGTAGATGACGCCTTTCGGGCAGGACCCCATTGAGCCACGCAATACGTAGTCGACCAAGGCCGGAACAGTGACTTCTCCTTCGCCGACGACGACATAGTCGATGAACGGAAATGCCCGAAAATATTCCAACCCCATCTCACCGTCGAAATTGGCGCCGCCGAACACGATCTTCACGTCCGGGTACAGGTCCTTGATCAACTTGGCCATCGTGAGGCTGGCGACATTTTGATCGAAGGTGGACGTGAACCCGACGAGTTTGTATTGGCCCCAATCAATACCCGTCATCGCGGCGGTCAGGAATTGCGGCGCCGTGCGCGCGGCCATGTCCTCGAAAAACGACACCGGCTGACCGCTTTCCTGGGCAATCTGCTCGAACACCGGCTTGAACACGCGCGGATACTCTGCCCGCTTGGGATTGTCTCGAAAGAGCAGGTAGGAGAACAGCCATTCGCCGAACAACGCCCGTTTTTCACAAATCGATTCGTAGAGAGGGATTCCGATCTTGTGGGCAAACCGCACATTGAGGTGGTGGCAATCGACCGCGACGCCTTTGGCTTTCAATAACGCCGAGAGCGTGCCTAATTGAATGGACGGGTACTTCGAAAAACTGAAGGGCATGTTGACGAGCGCGACCTGCGCCTGTGAGTTACTCATACGATCCCCCAATCCAGCCGGCACAAGGCGGGGGTCAAACCCGGATAAGTCATGGACATCGTCACGAGACAGTCGAGACCGAAGCTCGCCGCGGGCGCCCGCAGAGAGGACGACGCAGGCGTATTCACCGCAATCCGTCGAGGAGGCCGAGCGAGAACGCCCCCGCCGAGCGAGAGGATCGGCTGTCGCAGTAGATGCGCCATGACTTCTCCGGGTTAGGCCCCCGCCCGAAATGGTTCGAACTCACGATCGGCCTTGGCGGCGAGATAAAAATCGCTCTCGGTGAGGCCGTTAATCTTGTGCGTCCAGATCTCCACCTTGCACTTGCCCCAGGCCACATACAGATCCGGATGATGCCCTTCAGCTTCAGCCACCGCGCCAACTTTATTGGCAAAGGCCAGGGATTGCGCAAAATCTTTGAAGGTATAGAGCCGTTCAAGATGTCCTTCCTTGCTCAAGGCCCACCCTCGTCCGAGCTCCGGCAACAGGGCTTGTATACGATCGGCCGGGAGGGGAGGAACCCCGCCCCGGCAGGGAATACATGTATTGTCGGCTAAACTCATAGCAGCTCCTTTGCAGACGAATCTCACCATCCGCCCTTGTAAGAAAAGCCATTCTACGGGCCGCCCGTTGTGTCCCGCAACCGCCTTACCGTCCGGATGGTTGCGCAACCCGGTACTGGCTTGTCACCGCGTGGCCTCGCTCGAAAAACAGACCGCGATTGATATCGCCCACACTGACCATTCCCACCAACGTTCCTTTGTCGACGACCGGAATCCGGCGAAAATTCTTGACGCCCATGTAGGACGCGGCCTCCAACACGGGCGTACGCGGGGACACCGTCAGCGGATTCAAGCTCATCACCTCTTCGACCCGCTGCGAGAGGACATCGGCATACCCCTCCTCCATCTCCACAAAATCACGGCTGTGCACGTTGTCATGAATATACTCGCCGTAATTGGGATAGAGCGGAATCAGCACATCGCGCAGCGTCACCATGCCGATCAACACGTCGCCATCCTCCACCACCGGGATGGCGCCGCAATGGCGGCTGAGCATCTTGGTCACCACGGAACGGACTGATTCATTGCGCCGAGCCGTCACCACACCGGTGGACATCACTTCTTGAACAAGCATGGCAGCCTCCTTTCGGTGAGCGGAATCTACATCCTCAAGGCAGATCGATATTATAGAGCTGAGGCATAGAACGAAACCAGCGTGGGTTGACGAACCTCCGAGACCAGACCAACTACCGGCCGGTGCCTCGGGGCACGCAATGCTTGTTAGATATGTGCATTATTCGCAAACCGCTAAACGAAAAAGTCCTTCCGGGGAGGATTCACCCATCAATGAGCCATAAACTGTCGTTGGTCACCAGTTCTGCCCCCGCTCCCGCAAGAATTGCTGCGCATGGGATTCGCCCTGACGAGCTGCCGCTTGCATCCACTTGAGAGACTCACCGGAATTCTGGGCCACCCCTTTGCCGGAAAAAAATATCATGCCGATAAGGTACTGTCCTACCTGGTTACCTTGCTCAGCTGCTTCCCTAGCCAGCTTGTAGGCCTTGGAGAAATCCTGCGGCACGCCCTTACCAATAAAATGCAGCATACCGAGGTAGGCCTTTGCTGCAGAATCACCCTGCGCGAGTCCCTTCCGAAACCATTTGGCAGCTTCCGCAGGATCTTGGACGACACCAAGACCTTCCATATACAAGTACCCAAGCATCCAAAAGCTTATGTCTACACCTTTTTCGGCCGCTTCTCGCAGACGCCGCGCCGCCTCATGGAAATCTTGCTTGACGCCTGTGCCCTCAAAATAAAATTGTCCAAGGATCGCTTGTGCGGCTGGCATTTTTGTGGAAGCGAGCTGAAACATTCTGGCGGCTTGTGAGAGATCCTTTTGGACGCCGACGCCGGTAAGCAGCATTGTGCCAAGTATCAACTGTGCCTTCTCGTCATTTCCCTGCTCAGCACCCCTGCGAAACCAGTTGACCGCATCCTTAAGGTCAGCCTGATTGCCAATCTGAATTTTTTCTGGATGGGAAATAAGGCTAGTAATCTCTTCAGATTTTGACTCATCGGACGCAAAGTGGACTGCACTTTCATCATCGCGAGCAAAACCGGCGGCTTTGATCAGCGAAATGGAGCCCATCCCAATATGTGCGTCGGGATATCCAGCATCCGCACTCCGCCGTAACCATTTTGCGGCCTCGCTGAAGTTTTCCGGCACCACTTTGCCATCGGCATACATCTCTGCGAGTTTGTACATCGCCCTGGAATCACCTCGTTCAGCCGCTTTTTTGGCTTGCTCGAAGTTTGAGTAATCGATCGATCCGGTTAGAGCGTCAGTTGCTCGCTGAAGATCCCCGCTAGCGGGCTTGGCAGGTTCTGACTCCAGCGCGATTCCCCATCCCTCCAGCATCCCGACAACCACGGAGGTAGGCATTGCCCGCGCAAATTTTCCCTGAACACCTTGCACCACTCCAATCACTTGACTGCCCTTAATCAACGGTCCCCCGGAGCTCCCCTCATCAATCGCTCCTCCTGAGAGAATGAGGTCTGCGCCCTCCCGTCCGGCGAGATCTGCGTGGCTTATCGACCAACCACCGCCTCCTTGTGGAAAGCCAATCGTTAGCACTTCATCACCTAATTTGGCGATGGCAGCCCTTTCTAGTTTCAGCACGAGAAGTTGCTGGGTCAGTTCGGCCTTGACCAGAGCGAGATCGTAGCGGAGGTCCTGTTTGAGAACCGCGGCGCCGACGATTGTGTTCTGCCTGGTGAAAAACTCAATCTTCGGCATGGGATCACCCTCGACAACGTGCGCGGCAGTGACGATAAAAACACTCGTCCCATCTGTTTTCACGATGAAGCCGGTGCCTGTTCGATGCTTGCCTTCAAACGTTGATACGATCTTCACGACACCAGCACGTAGGTCCGGCTCATTTTCGGCCGCAACCGGTCTTGCCGTCATTCCAAGGAGTAATGTCATTGTCACAATCAAATAGCGCCGCATAGCGAAGCCCCCGTTCGGCTGCCGATAGCAAAAGAGCATCCCAGTCTCTTTCGCATCATGAACTCATCCAATCTCCCATATTCAGACTCAGTGGACCGATGCCGTATCCCCGACGCAGCGGAAACCGGCACCAGCTTCAGCATTGTCCGCCATAGCATGCATCCGAATCTGGTAGTCAATATGGGATCCTTCTTTCACTTTGAGATTGAACGCACTCAGCCCCCCCCGGATGGTTCTCTGGCGCTGATTGTTCGGCTCGCTGGGAGAAAATCTCGATTCGTTGTAAGCGCTGGATGTCCATTCGGCCACCGTGGGATCAAGGATGCGTCCCTTTGTGTCATGCGCCGCCTTTTCCCATTCGTCTTCGGACGGCAATCGTTTGCGTGCCCACGTGCAGTAGGCAACGGCATCGTGCCAGGACACCATGTCAATTGCTTGGTTTTGATCGGCTGGCCAGTCACGCTGTTCCCAATATAGTCCTCTGAGACGATGACCGGTGGTTTCCAGAAATTGCCTGAAACGCGTTATTGTCACGAGCTGTCGATCAATATAGAACTCATCCGCTACATACAGACTGAAGAGCGGAGCATCAACCTCTTCGACGGTCCCATTGCCGTAGAAGGTCACGATTTTCGTGGGAAGACGCCCCGCGTGAATCAATACCATCGGCGCACCGTCCTGGCCGGTGATCTCCTTGGTTACCGTGCCTTCAGGCCTGATCTGCCATCCCCTCAATGCCACATCGAGGATCGATGATGGAACTGCATAGCCCATTCGCTCCCTGGCGTCGGTCACAACCCCGACGACCTTGCCGTTGAGCAGGAGAGGAGCACCAGAATGACCTTCCTCGACAAGCGCCTGAAATGTGAGGGCTAGTCCCTTGAGACCGCTGAGGCTTCCTGTCGAGACAGCCCAGGGGGCCAGCATCCGCGGGAAGCCAATCAACATCACCGGTTCTCCCCCGATGATCGGGTTCGTCTGATCAAGCGTCAGTGCCACCAGACCTTCTGGGATCGCTCCGGAAACTCGCAACGATGCAAGTCCGTTAGGGTTCTTACTTTCGATCCCAATAATTTGGGCAGTGAATGGCTGCTGAGGTTGCGGAAAGAAGGTGATTTGGGGTTTTGGATCACCTTGAATGACATGGGATGCCGTCACGATGTAGGCGGCGTCTTTTTCCAAACGTATGATGATGCCGGTGCCGACCTTGGGTTGCTGCCCCTCGGCCTGAGCCGTGATCTTCACGACACCCTTCTTGACCTGCGTGATGTCCTGGGCCGACAGCGAACCGGGAGACAGGATTGCCGACGGCAGCAACAACAGAAGGAAGAAGACGGCAATCCACAACCAAGGTGGATCGAGAAAGAGCAAGGACTGTTTCTTCCCAAGAGCCTTCATGGGGATAGTTCCCAGCTCATCAGCCATCGACCGTCATGGGTAGAGAGCTCCAATCAAAAGCCCGATCGATCTTTCTTCGCGTGCCCTCTTGATGTGACAGAAGCCGGTTTCATGCTACGCTTGGCTCCATAGGTGGAGCAAGTCATGGTGTCGCAGCAACAAAACGAACAAGCCGTCCGAAGCCGAACTCAGAAAATGGAGCCATTTGCCCGGCCATATGCTGTACTGGGCATTGAAAGAAGGCAAAGCGTTGCATGAATCAACCGCGTGACCTTGCCCTCCGTCTTCTTGCCCTCGCCGATGGCGACATCAAAACTTACCAATGGAAGCTCCACATGGCTTTTCCAGGTGAGCTATAACCGTTGCCGCTCCATGACAAGAAGCTATCCGCCCGACCTCGGACCGGCCCTGGACCAGTGATCGGATCACTTGGCCGGCCCGAGAGACAGGTGGTGCGTTCTTCGGCTGGCCAGCAGTTGATCTAACCAGCCCAGGATCGGTCTGGACGCCCAACGGCGCGCTCCGAACCTTCCCCATGAAGATTCGGACTCCGACCGTCGGGTGGGCGTCTTGGGCACACCGAAACCCGATATTGTCGTTTCGGTTCGTCGGTGTATTCCTGTTCCGGTTCGCGGATCGTACGTTGATTGGTTCATTGTTCCAAGACCCGCCACGGATCACCTTTGTTGACCAACCCCGTCGGCGGAGTCTTCACACTCCGCCAATTCGCGACGCTTCTGAGAAATGTCGCTCCTATGGACTCGTCCATCAGAATCTTCCGCCGCAGCATGGCCGTGTCTGCATGTTCGGCATGGGCGATCCAGCTCCGCACGCAGTCACAGGCTTTAGCGAACGCCATCTGACCAGTCTGAACGGCGATACGGTACCGACGCAACCGTCTTTTGAAACGTCGGACATTGGCCGCGTCCACTCGGCGATGAGTGGGGAAGAGCCGATACCCTAAGAAGGTGAAGCCGCACGAGACCGGCGTCACAAAGCACTTATGTGGATGAAGCCGCAGCCTCAGGTCCTCGCAATAAGTCCTGATGGCGGTCAGCATTTCATGGAGTACAGGCTTCTCGTTGTGAAAGACCAGCAAATCATCCACGTATCGCACATAGCCGGGCATACGCAGGGTCTCCTTCACATAATGATCGAGACCGTCGAGATACACGTTGGCAAAAAATTGACTCGTTTGATTCCCGATTGGGATTCCTCGCCGTCGCTCATAGGGTGTAAAGAGATCGTCGCCCGAAAAATAATGAGTCACCTGCGGCTGGGGATTGCTCCCGTCAAGAATCGCGCGAACCAGCCACAAGACGTCTTCGTCCCAGATCCGCTTCCGAACCAAATCCCGCAAAATGGCATGGTCAATGCTCGGGAAATACTTCTCCACATCGCATTTGAGCACATAGCGGAACCGTCGTGCATAACACGACGCCCTTTCAACGGCCGCGTGTGCGCCTTTTCCTTTGCGGCAGGCATAGGAATCGTAGAGGAAGCCGCGTTCAAAGAGCGGCTCGATCACGCTGCAGAGGGCATGATGCACGACACGGTCCCGGAAGGGCGCGGCGCTGATCAGGCGAGGTTTCTTCTCATACACGAAGAAGGTTCGATAGGCACCAGGCCGATAGGTCCGAGCGATCAGCTCTTGCTGCAAGGTATGAAGCTCTTCTTCCAAGTTCAACGCAAAGGCTGAGACGTTTGGACGAAAGCGCTTTCCCCGGCTCGCCAGCCGGGCTGCCTCCAGCAGATTCGAGAAGGTTGTGATCCGCGCATACAACGCGCCCATGACTCACCCCGGCTGCGCCTTCGTCCAACCCCCGATCTGCCGCCCCAGCTCGACCAGCTCGCGGGAGATGAACTCATACTGCTTCTCGCTCGTAAATCCGAGATCCTTGCCGAGCCGGACGAGCAGGCGCAAGATTTGAAGGTCCGCGTTGGCCTGCTCAAGGTACCCGCGTTTTTCACGGGCATAGGCAGCCCGAACCAGAAACTCGAGAATCGACAACATACGCGTTTCGATCCGCTCACCGAGCACAAACCGGTGAGAGCGCGGAAACTTGCCCACATGCCCGATCAGCCACAGGAGGATGTCATACGCCTTCGTGACAGCTGCCGGAACAGGGCCGGGCGGTTCATTGCTCATCGAGATGCGTGAACGATTTCCTTACCATGCCTTGTCCATGAAGAAGGGACACGGAAAAGAGAAAAGGTAACAGGGACAGAGGGTAAAGGGTTAGTTCAGAACGTCCTGGGCACACCGAAACCCGAGAAAGACGTCTCGGCGCGTCGGTGTATCCCTGAGCCGGAGCGCGGATCGTACGAGGAACGGTACATGGATCCAGGACCCGCCACGGAGCACGCGATACTGGCCGCTTGAGGGCCCTTTTGGATTCCGCTCCGAGCTCTTGGCGTAATAGTCGTCCGCATACCAATCAGCTGTCCATTCTGCCACGTTTCCGCTCATATCATGCAGGCCCCACAGATTTGCCTCGTACGACCCGACTGGGGCGGTGCGCACAGAACCATCGTCGTAGCCGATCATGATCGCCTTCAGCAAATTCTTGGCAGCTTCGTCCGCGATATTCTCCACCCGTCGCGAGCCCGGACTGCCGTTCCCCCACCAGTAGCGTGTCGTGGTCCCTGCTCGCATGGCATATTCGAACTCTGCCTCCGTGGGCAGACGTTTCTTCGCCCATCGGCAGTAGGCGTCCCCATCCTCCCACGAGACGGACACAACGGGGTGTTCCTCACGGTTGGACACAAACACCGTCTGCCCTCCCTCCGGCTGACGCCAGTTCGCTCCCTTCACCTCCTGCCAACCCTTGCCTTCGAGGAACGCTTGCGCACTCCCTTCCTGTTCAGCCGTCGTCCGATAGCCCGTTTTTTGGACGAACTGTTGAAAGAGCCGATTGGTCACCTCGTGCTTATCGAGATAGAATGCATCCACCTGGACCTTATGCCGGGGCAGTTCGGGGTTGTACCAACCTTCGCAAGTCTTCTCATCCTTCTCGAGTTCCTTGACGCACTCACGAATCGCGCGATCCACCTCGTCCTTCGTGTTGCCCATCATGAAGCTTCCGGCCTGGATCAGCACCATCGGCGCACCATCCTTGCTGATGATCTCGCGATCTGGACCCATTTGACGCGGTTCCAGTTTGGCTGTTGTGGTTGGCGGGGGCGAGGGTTCGACACCTGCCGATGCTGTGCCTGTGCCTTCTTGCGCCGTGATGCCAAATCCCTCGATATAATCCTGGGCGCTCCTTACCGTAATCCCGCGACCAACCGACTGGCTCCCGGCGCCGACCACGGCGACCACTTTGCCGCCTTGAAAGACCGGCCCTCCTGAATGGCCTGAATCAACAGAGGGAGAAAAGTAGATATCGCGTCCTTGCCGCGAGGAGATATTGCCCTTGATCAAGGCCCAGGGGCCAGCATTGCGAGGGAATCCGATCACGAGGATGTCTTCTCCTCCCGAGAGGCGCGCGGCTCCTGCAAGAGCCAGTGCTGTGACACCAGTCGGCAAATTTTCAGCTCCTCTCACCACCAGCAGGGCCAAGCCCCTCACCTCATCGTCGCCTTCCAACCCCAGCACCTCCGCCGTCACAGGCATGTTTCGCTTAGTGAAGAACTCCACTTTGGGCTGTGCGTCTCCGGCGACCACATGGGCCGCTGTGACGATATAGGCAACATTGGTTTCCAACCGAACGATAAACCCGGTGCCGATGTTCGCCGTTCCGCTCGGTGGCTTGGCGGTGATCTTGACCACGCCGGATTGCAGCTGCGCGATGTTCTGAGCACCGACGAGGTCACCTTGGGTCACCCCAAGGAGCACAATCAGGTAGGCCACGAACCTGATTCGCACCGTCACCTTTTGAACTCCTTCCAGAGTCGATAGGCGCCCAGGCTGGTCGTGAAGACCGCAGCCACGATCGTGAAGAATACCGCCAGTCTCGCGTTGTGCCACAGGGCGTCGAACGCGGTGAGGCGGTGCCGCTGAATCGGAAGCTGGCCCGTTTTCGTGCGGATCTGCTTGGCCATGCCATAGCCGACCACTGCCATTCCGTTGCCTTCAGGAGGCAGGGTGACGCGCTCGATCGTGAATTTGTCCAGCCGCTCCAAGCCGATGGCTTCATCTACTTTGAGTGGGACGCTCCCGAGATGCGGATAATCCGGAAACGTAATCGTGCCTTGCCCGGTCAGCGCACTGACCCGCTCACCGGATGAATCCTGTCTGGTGAAGTCCAACGTCCTGACCGGGATCGTCTTGAAGATCGGCGTCGCGGATTGACCGGAGGCGAGGGTCGGCGAAAGAACCAGACCATCCGGTTGCACAACGATCTCGATCCAGGGGGCCCGTTCCGGCAAGGTGACTCGATAGGTGAGTTCGTCATTCCTCTGAAAGAGGGGATCGGCAACGCCTCGCAGCTCCACATGGTCCGCGATCACCTTGAATGGCTCGTGCAATGACAGGTTGATGTTCTCCTGCCCCGCAACTTTCACCGTCAGCCCCTCGTTCTTGCCACCGCGTGTTTCCAACGTGACGCGCGTTCCATCCGCCACGACCATGGAGTCGAGGTGGATGGTCCCCTGACCATCGCCGTTCTGTCCTTCCACCGTCATCCTCGGATGTCGCGTCTGGTCCTTGGCAGCCAGTATGACTTTCGAACTCGCGACGCTGAGGGTCTTCCAGGCTGCGGCAGGAAAGTCATCGGTCTTGACCTGATATTGCGACGGATCGGCCACTTCGACGGATTCCGGCTCAAAAGTAAGAGTGGCAAATTTCTCGATTGCGATCGAGCGGACATCAAGTTCGCCCAAGGTCGTCTTGCCTTGCTCCATCGCCCCAACCTCAAACTCCACCCGCTCCGTCGTCAACTCCACCTGGACCCGCGCGGCAATGGGCCAGAACATGAGCCCGATCACAATCACTCCCGCCAGCACAGGCGGCAGGCTCACCAGCCAGAGGGGAGAGACCCGCTGCCACCAGTGCTTGGAGCCAATTGCAATTCTCTGTGGCGAACTCTTAACCAGCCGTTCAATGTCTTTGAGGAGTTGTGCAAATCCTGGGTGATCGACACCCTCCTGCCAATCCACAAGCGATTGAAACGTCCGCTGGGTAAAGCCAAGCGGGATTTCACTCTCATCGATCCTGACGGGGAGGTACTTGTCCTGTTTCTTGGCCTCATCGGCTTCCGCTTGGACCCACTCAGAATCGACAGAATGTTTGGACCACACGACAATCGCGCACTTGGCCGCTCTGAGTTCCTGTCTGATCACTGCGTTAAACGACCCCCCGGTGGGAATGTTGCGATCCCACCACACGGACCAGCCGTACGATCCCAGCGTTTTGGCGAACTGTTCGACCCAAGGACGGTCTTTGCTCGAATAGCTGATGAAGATGTCGCTCATGGGCGGTAATCAAGCGTCCATCGCCCGCTATCGGACCGCAGACCTGTGAAAGAACCGCACGGTCTGCTGCAGGGGCTGGCTCGTGTCGAGAAAATAGCCGTTACAGACCAGGCGATAGTACCCTTCCTGCGCGCCTCCCGCATCCCATCGGACAGTGAACGGGCGGCCGCCGGGATTTCGGCGAAAGGTTTGCGCCATGAGTTCGGCCGGTTCTCCTTCCCGATAGACCTTGCAGGAAAGCCGCGCATCTCCGTTGGTCTTCATGGTGAAGAGATAGCCGCCGACCTTCTCGGGCGGCCGCGCATGGTAAAGGATGGCCGGCGCAATGTCCTCGACCGAGGCAGGCGTGTCCTTTCGAAGGCGAATCAGCACGCCCAACTCGTACAGGTTGAGTTTCTGATCCAACTGCCGCAACACCGCACCGGTCGGCCATGTAAACTCATTGACCGACTTGGCCTGCCAGTCCTTCGCCGGTTTCACCCTGTCGAGCCAATAGTACAGCCGGTAATCCTGTTCCCGGACAGTCAGATGAACGGGAGCCTGACCTTGGAGGTAGAATGCGACCCGAAGCTGGTCGGGCAGTTGCTCAGCCGGCTCGTGATAATCCACCAGGGCGGAGATGACTTCGATATCGTAGCCGGAGACCGGCCTTGGCCTGACGCCTTCGAAACGATCTCCACGATTTTGATAATCCAGGTCCGATGCGGCCCATAGAGACAGGGGCACCAGGAGCAACAGGAGCGCAAAGAGTTTCTGCGTGAGCTTAGCGGTCATCGCAAACGCTTCGGAGTATGGCCACGAATCGAAGGAGGTGTACGGAACCCGACGACAGTGTAACCGAGGCGATTAAGTAAATCTAGGAAGAGGGGGGAGGATCAATATGAAGGCTCAATAAATACTGGTAATAGAGCGCTCGTCACGGCGCCTCCCTCACGGCCTCCCAATCTTGTTGGATAATCCGGATTGAACTGAGTCGGCATCCGTCTTCCTCCCTCGCCAACGCCACACAACAACCAGGCTACTTGACAACTCTTTGCAGAGATACGCGAAATATGGTAGGGAAGTGCGGCTCGAAAAGAAAGCCCCTCCCCGAGCCCAGTGGGGTACAGCGGGGAGATCGCTTCAGACCTTCTCACGCGAGGTCGCTATCCCTTCCGTCCTTCGCATCGGTCATCGCGGAGCCGCCGGCCACGCTCCTGAAAATACTCTGGCCGCCATTTGGAAAGCTCGATCATTTCACGCAGATTTCGTTGAGATCGACCTGCGCGAAACCAGCGACGGCCATCTCGTCTTGCTGCACGATGAGACGATCGATCGCACCACCAACAAATCCGGCAGTCTCGCCGAGATGTCGCTGGAGCAGGTTCAACGGCTGGACGCGGGCAATTGGCAGCGTATTCCCACGCTAGAAGAAGCGCTGGATATCTCCGGACGGGCCATCGGAGTCATTCTCGAATTGAAAGTAGAGGGTATCGGCAACGAGGCCTGCGCGATTGTGAAACGCGTCGGCTTTTCCAATTCGCTCATCTATGCCTCGTTTCTGATTGCGGAACTCCATCGCGTGCGACAGGCTGATCCGGCAGCACAGATCATGGTGCTGCACCATCGCCATCTCCCGCAAGACCCCGTTGCCGAGGTGGTTGCCCTTCATGCCTCTCACGTCGGACTGCACTATTCGACGATCACACCCGGACTGCTCCAGACTTATCACGACCTCGGTCGGCAGGTCTTTGCCTATACCGTCAACGATCCGAAGGATATCCGGCGCATGTGTGACTTGGGCGTAGACGGAATTGTGTCAGACTTTCCGGACCGCATCTGACCACACCACCGACCGACAGTGACAAACCGGGCGCAGCCGTTCGTTGACCACCGGCAGACCGCCGACATGGCGCGTTGTCCTCCGTCAAGCGACCACCATCCGGAAGAACGCGTCGGACGCCACCCGGATGAAGGGGACACATCTACGCTATCTCCGCGGCACCATGAAAACTCGATGTAGATGGGTCGGTGTGTAGGCCGAGGGAAGGGATGCCAGACCAACAAACACTATCAGGGATGAAAATGCCACGGGCGACCCTACACTACGGTGGGAGGTCGCCCGTGGTCGGCGCTTGGGACGCCTACAGTCACAATAGGTTGTTTGGACTCACAAGACCCGTTTGAGAGGATAGGATACAGGATGTTCGTCGGGGGAAGTTTTTTCCCAGGATTCTGGTGTGCCTCGTGTTTGCCCTCAATCCTTCTTTTCGAAATGGCTATTATCCTTTGATCGGATAGTGTCAAGAGACACAAGCCAGTGAAGGATCGGTCAACACGACCGACGATCAGCCCGCCTTCAACTCTGCGGGCCGTTGTAGTCCGGCGGCGTAAGTTCTTCCATGCGTGAACCTCCCCGGTTGAGGAGTGGCGAGGTCCCCCGAACAGGCGCGCACTGTTCATCGCCTCGTCACGGTTAACACAGCCCTCGAAACTTACGATTTCCCTCTTACGCTCCTTAGAAAACTCTGTCAACAGAAAAATTGGCCCTAGTCATGTTTCCTCATTCCACCTGTCAATTTCGATCGCCCGATACAACACGGGCCCCCGTGTCTAACGGGAGCCCGCGTGCGGCGCTTAGGACGCCGACCACCCTGTGTATGTCGCGGCCCTTCCGAGACCAGCCGAGTTGATCAACGGCGGAAGCATCTCGCCGGCGGACTAGCCGACACACCGACCTGTGACGCTTCACAATGGTCAACCACGTTCTCCACTCGGAGGCATGAAGCCTGGACGCGCGTTTTGCGCATCGTGGAATGCCGTGTGGCATATGTGATGGAGAACCGGTTGGCAAACCGACGAGACTTACGCCTTCAGCTCGACAGGCCGTACAGGCCAGGTGGCGTAATATCGGTCATCGTCCACCCTCCTCTCTGGTTTGGGAATGTGTGGAAGATCTAGATGACAGCCGCGCGGTCTGTCCGGTCTTCCACTCGGGACAATGGAAATTCGGGCCGCAAATCCTATCTACGCTCCTCGAAAAATCTTGTCAACAGGGGGAATGCCTAGCCCCATCCTTCATCGGATCGCGCGCCGCCTACCGTCCTCTCATGGAGGGACCCGGTTTCGGGTCACTGGCAGACTCCGGCGTGATGACGGTCATATCCTGTTTGTGATAGCCGGCGGGCGGGACAAACAATTTGTCCTCGAGGTGTTTCTTTTCGATAGTCACGGCTTCCCAGCGCGCTTCTTCCTTTCCCTGGCCATTGCGGTCCACGCCCTTGATCGGGAACCCTCCATCCTTAAACATCTCCTGCATCCAGACCGGGAGCAGCGAAGCACCCCCCGCCTGCGCGCTCATCATTCCGGACAGGGCGGCGTTGCTGATCCCTCTCGCCATGCAGACCTCGCCGGTACTGCCGTCGGACTTGTCGTTGGTTCGATAGATCTCGCACGTATATCCAGCCGCTTTGTCGCTAGCGCCGGTCTTCATGACCACGATGTCATCAATAGCCTCCGGCGCGCCCTTCGAACTTTCTGCGGTGGAAATCTCCAGATACATCCGCTCGTCGTGCAGAAGGCTGTACATCACTTTCTTCTTGGCGTCGAAAATCATGGCGTTGTTCTCCGCATCCGGGCCGGTTTCTTCAAAGCGCAGCCTGTCGCCCTTCAGGAACCATCGCCGCTGAACGGTCGTCCCTTCGCTCGTTTCGCTCAAGACAATGATGCCCTCGAAATCGCCCGCCGTGGCGATGCCGGCCAGCAGCAGGCCTCCCAACAGGCCCGCCATGACAGCACGCACGTTCCGCCCTTTTCGACGCAGACGCATCGGATTATTGTCCGCCCTGCGATGGCGGCTGCTGTTTCTTCATTGCCTCGCCCAACTGCTTCATCAGCTCTTTCAGATCCGGCGGCGGCTCGTCGCCTCCGGGAGCCTCGCCGCTCTTGCCTCGCGCAGCTTTGCGCGTTTTCATGTCCTCGATCATCTTCGAGACATCCGCCCCGCCTTCCCTCTTCCGCTCTCGCATGGCCTTCAGCCGCGCCTGCATGCCCGACAGGTCTTGCTTCGCCCAGTCGGCGGGAAAGGCGAACAGGCTCGCGTCCAGATTTTTCTTGTCGATGCCCGTCACTTCCATGCGAATGGATTCCTTACCCGCCGCATCATAGTGGATGCTCCGAAGACCGAAGCCGCCTTCTTCAACCAGCTGCTTGACCCAACCGGGCTGGGAGGATCGCCGCGCTTCCTTCGGATCGATCCAGAACGTGGCGGCCTTCCCGAATCCTTTTGCCACGCAGAGATCGCTCTTCACGCGATGCTGCTCCTTGTCAGTGATCCGCCATACCTCACAGCGATACCCCGCAATGGTGTCGGTCTTGCCGGTGCGTTCAACGCGTTGCCCTTCAAGGGCTTCCTTGAGGGGCTCACCGCGCTCTCCCTCAAGACTGATTTCCATATACGATTTCTGTCCCGGCATCGCCATCTGCATGGTCCTGGTCTTGCCGTCAAATAGCATGACCTGCATCTGGCCATCCGTCCGCGACATTTCCACACGCCCCCTGTCGCCTTTGAGATACCAATCCATGGTGCTTGAGGCACCGGTCTCCACATGGCTGGTTTTCATATGGAGCACGCCTTCAAAATCTCCTGCGCGAGCGGGAAGGGACGTCATGCTCAGGACCAGACCAACGAAAAGAGCCGGTTTCATTCGCATACTCAACGCTCCTGGTTAAGGGCACCCCACGACTCAGGCGTTTCAGTGTAGCCGAGGTCTACCGGCGATGCCAGATGACATCTGGGCATACCGGCATCAGTCAATAGTCAGTTCATCAAAATTCACCCCTTTGGGAGCCGGAGGAGTCGACAGATTCATCGCACTGAGCGCCTGCACCACGAGCTCCGCGACAACCAGATTCCGATACCATTTGCGATTCGCGGGCACAATGTACCAGGGAGCCCGTTCAGTGCTGGTCGCAGCCATGACATCTTCGAACGCCGTCATGTAGCCGTCCCAGAGTTTCCGCTCTTCCAGATCACCCTCGCTGAATTTCCAGCGCTTCTCGGGGTCACAGATGCGTTCAGTGAGACGCTCCTTTTGCTCGTCTTTGGAAATGTGCAGGAACAATTTGATAATCGCCGTGCCGTTTTCGACCAAGAGCTCTTCGAATTCATTGATCTGATTGAATCGCCGGGTGACGACGCTCTTCGAGACCAGACCGTGCACCCGCGTGATCAACACGTCTTCATACTGCGACCGGTTGAAAATTCCGATGTACCCCTTGGGCGGCACTTCCTGGTGGATCCGCCACAGAAAATCCTGCTCAAGTTCCTTTTCGGTCGGCGCCTTAAAGGAGGCCACGCGGCATCCCTGCGGGTTCACGCCGGACATGACATGCTTGATCGTGCCGTCCTTTCCGCTCGTGTCCATGCCTTGCAGGATGATCAGCAATGCCCGCGTACGGTTGGCGTAGAGGCGTTCCTGCAACTGATCGAGCTTCGCGATGAGGCCGGCCGTCGCAGATTTGGCGTTAGCTTTCCCGGCCTCATTCTTTTTGTAGGACCCGGTGTCGTCGGGATCGAACCGTTTGAGGGCCGGACGGCAACGTGGCTTGATGCGATACCTATTCATGTCGTACCTCCCGCAAAAATTCTCCCGCAACAGCCGGAACCGCTGACCAGGCAATTCAATCGGCGATCAAACACGTCGCATTCCCCGGCACGCAAAAATTTCTTTCTGCCGCTCCATTGATTGAGGAGGGCGCAGCCTTATGTGATACACAGTGCTTTTACTCTATCAAGGAGGCAGCGGTCATGCTCAAGGAAGTAAGCGGAGACATTCTGTTATCCACTGCCGGCGCGATCGCGCACGGTGTTGCTCCACATGACAATTTCAAGCAGGGCTTGGCCTTGTCGCTTCGCGAGCAGTGGCCGGGCATGTACAAAGATTTTCGCCATTACTGCCAGACCTACAATCCCAAACCAGGCGGCGCCTGGTCGTGGAAAGGCCCGAACTCTCCCGTCATTATCAATCTCTTTACGCAGGAGCCGCCGGCCAGTGACCACGACCGTCCCGGCAAGGCCACCCTGCCCAACGTCAATCATGCGCTGCAGGCGCTGAAAAAGGAACTGCAGGCACATCAGGTGAAGAGCCTGGCGCTGCCTCGTCTGGCCACGGGAGTGGGCGGGCTGGAATGGGAGCACGTGTATCCCTTGCTCCAACAGGCCCTGACAGAGCTTCATATTCCCGTCTACGTGTATGGACTGTACAAGAAAGGGGTCGCGGCGCAAGAAGCCTAGCAGGCTGTTGAAAAACAATTTCGACAGCTACGCAGCCGTGCTTGAGATCGCGAGACCACGAGAAGCGCTTGCAGGTGGTCAAAAAGGCCGTCCAGCAAGGCCGCAGCGAGCGAAGAGGGAAGCGTACTCTGATCGTAGGTTGAGCCTCTGAACGATGCGAGAACGCAGCTGGCGGACTTTTTCAACACCCGGTTAGGCCGATACCGCCCGGGCGCGCGCCTCAGTGATATACCGCAGCAACTGCCCGATCTGCGACTGCCGCGTGAGGTACCATTGCGCGGCGGTCGCCGCCTTTTTCCCCACACGCACCGACACGATCCGCTCGTCCGGCAGTGAAAAGACATCCTCATCCGTATCGTCATCTCCGACATAGAGGGCTGCGGATGTCCGGAGTTGATGCATCAGCTCCAGCATGGCCGTCCCCTTGTGCAGATTGCCGGAGGGAATGGCATTCACCACGGCTTTTCCCATGACCAGGCGGGGCGCCGGGAGCAGCGTAGACACGGCATGAAAAATCGCCTCCCGCGCGGCCGCCGGCGAACAGACCTGCCGATAGTGAAAGGTCAGGGAATACACCTTATCTTCCACCACCACGCCGGCCCGCGTCAGGTCTCGATCATCTGTGGTCACGGCCTTCAACCACGCGCGACAACAGTCCTGCGCCTGCTGCATCACGCGTTCCGACGCGTGCAAGCCTTCCAGACCATGATTGCCAATGAGATGGGCAGACACTCCCTTCACGCGGGGACTGAGGTCTGCAAGGGAACGTCCGGAAATGATCGCTGTCGGCGCGACGACGGCCAAGGCATGCAGCGCCTGGCGCGCGGATTCCGTCAGACCGGCAATATGCCGATCCTGAACGATGCGCGCCAGCGTGCCGTCAAAATCGAAGGCGAACAGGGAGCCCCCCTGGCTAGCCAGCCGGTCAAGAAGACGCTTCCCTGTAGCGTTGAGGATGTCTTGCATCGGCGTGACTACCGCCCCTGTCCCGAGGCTTGCCCCACTTGCTTCATCACGCGAATGCGACGGCGCATCCTGGCCGCATCCATAAGCATGCGTCCCGCCCACCGGTACACATTAAATTCCTGGATCAATCCACGCATGCTCCGCATGCGCGCGCGCTGTTCCTTCGGCGTCATCGACAACGCCATGTGCAACGCCGCCGCACACTGGTCGATATCGTACGGATTGACCACCAGCGCCTCGGGCAATTCCTGCGCGGCTCCCGTGAACTGGCTCAGGATCAGCACTCCCTGCTCGTCGTCACGCGCCGCGATGAACTCTTTCGCCACCAGGTTCATGCCGTCATGCAAGCTGGTCACAAAACAGAGCTCGGACGCCCGGTAGTACTCATAGACATCCGGCGGCTCGTGATGTTTCACTTTCAACACGATCGGTTCATATCCCTCACGGCCAAAGCGCTTATTGATGCGCTCAGCCAGTGCATAGACCTGATCGTGAAAATGTTGGTACTGATCGATGATGGTCCGGCTCGGCGCCGCGATCTGGACGAAGGAAAACTTGCCGACCCATTCCGGCTGCAGCTCAAACAATCGTTCGACGGCAAGAAACCGCTCCATGATGCCCTTCGTGTAGTCCAATCGATCGACACCGATTCCTACCAGCCGGTCAGGCCCCATCGCATGACGCTCGCGAATATGCACCCGGCAGTCCGGCACCGGCCGTTGATTCTCCAACCAACGCGACGGCCACTCGATGGAAATCGGGTAGGGCTTCACGGCCGTGAGCCGGCCTCCATACGACACCGTGGAGCTGTCGCGATCAATACGCGCCTCAAGATTGCGATCGATACAGGCCAGGAAATGGTTGCCATGTTCACGGGTATGGAATCCGACAATGCTGCTGCCGAGCAATCCCTCCAGAATTTCCTGACGCCAGGGGCAAATGCCGTAGCTCTCCGAATTGGGCCAGGGAATATGCCAGAACATGATGATCGTGGCGTTCGGCAATTTCTCCCGGACCATCTTCGGCAGCAGCGCGAAATGGTAGTCCTGCACAAGGATGACCGGATCATCGGTCTTGGCCTCTTCGACCACCGCCGCGGCGAACCGCTCGTTGACCGCGACATATTGCTCCCAGTCTGAGGTTCGAAACGTGGGGCGCACATGCGCATTGTGGCACAGTGGCCAGAGCCCTTCGTTGGAGAAGCCATAGTAAAACCCGGATTCCTCATCCGGCGACAGCCAAATCCGGCGAATATCGTACGACGGATGGTCGGGCGGCACCCGAACATGATCCCGGCTGTCCACCACCTCCTTGTCGGCAGATCCGTTCCCGTGAGCGATCCACACGCCCGAGCAGGCTCGCATCACCGGCTCAAGGGCTGAGACCAACCCACTGGCAGGCACCTGCACCTCGACTTTTTGTCCCCGCCGGTTGTGGATGTAGGGTTGTCGATTCGACACGATGAGAATCTCATCGCCCGACAAATGTTCATGGAGAATCGTCTTCAGGCTGGCAGGACTCCAGGTGATCTGGCTTTCATCGCGCATCCGGCGGTCGGCTTCTAATTCCCGCACCAGGGCATGGAGATCCTGCGCCACCGGATGCAGTTCCGGCGAATGGGCATGATGGGCTTCGACCGGCAACCCGGTGTTGGTCAGTATGGCCCTGACACCGGCCACCCATCCTCGCCAACTGAGTTGCGCCACAAGCACGGTAACGGCCGAAATCACTCCGGCCAGGCCGACGAACAAATAGAAGATATACCACTTGGTGTCGGTGCTGCGCTGGTGCGCAAAACTCATATCGTGAATCAGCATCAAACGGCCCTGAACCTTGCCGGCCGACTGTATCGTCGCCACCACCACGTGCAGAGGGCCCTGCGCGAAATCCACCACTTCCGAGGAACCGGGCGCCAGGTGAGCCAGGCTTTCGCAGGACAATTGATCCGGGTAGGTCAGCGTCTGGTAGAGGAGGCGCTGCTGCGTATCGCAGAAACCCAGCGCATACAACCGTTCATCCTGAATCACTTTATGGAAGTAGGCAAAAATCTTCGTGCGCGAGCGGGAAGCCACGAGATCGGCCAGCGGCACTTCCATCGTGCTGGCCAGCAACTTAGACCGGCTTTCCAGGTCGCGCGTGAACCACTTCAGCGTGAGGGAATCCACTAATGGCACCACGCTGTAGGCCACGACGCCAAGGACCAGCAACAGGGGCAGGATAAACCGGAGGGATAGTCTCATTTTTTCTCCCGCAGTTTACTTTGAAATCAAAATCTCTTATGGTCTGGGGCATGTACCCCTACGGACTGATCGGCAACTGCCACGTCTCCGCGCACATCCATGAAAGCGGGTCAGTGGACTGGCTCTGCCTGCCCAGACCGGACAGTGATCCGGTCTTCGGACGAATGCTGGATCCAGAAGGTGGGCATTTCTCCATATCAAGCCCTACCAGCTCCGCTCAAGTCAAGACAACGCAGCGCTACCTGCCCAATACGAACATCCTGGTGACGGAGGTCTCCACGGCCAACAGCGACACCTTCAGAATCACGGATTTCTGTCCCCGATTCGAACAGTACGGCCGTCTCTACCGCCCCGCAGCGCTCTTTCGCATCGTGGAACCGCTGGCGGGCACGCCCTCCATCCGCGTCAGCTGTCGACCGATCGCGGGGTGGGGGAAAGAGTATGCGCGCGGCATGCGCGGCAACAGCCATGTCCGATACGACATCCGCGGGGAATACCTCAGACTCCTGACCAACATGCCCCTGACATATCTTTACGAAGAGCGCCCCTTCGCCTTGACCGAGAAGACCTATTTCGCCCTGACCTGGGGCCTGGGCATCGAGGACGACCTCGCCAAAGTCAGCCATGAATTCCTGGACCAGACGACCCGCTACTGGCGCATGTGGGTGAAGCATTGTTCGATTCCGGTGCTGCACCAGGAAGAAGTCATCCGATCCGCCCTGGCCCTGAAACTTCACTGCTATGAAGACACCGGCGCCATCCTCGCGGCCTTGACCACCAGCCTCCCCGAGGAGCCGGGCGGTCCGCGGAACTGGGACTATCGCTATTGCTGGCTGCGCGACGCCTATTTCTCTCTGACCGCCTTCCACAATCTCGGGCACTTCGAAGAGATGGAAGGGTTTCTCAAATTTCTCCTCAATATCGCCTACACCCATGAACATTCTCGGGAACGGCTGGCGCCGGTCTATACGCTCAGCCAGGATCTCCCGCTGCCGGAAACCGAACACCGGAACTGGGCCGGCTTCTGCGGCAGCGCGCCGGTGCGCAACCATAATCAGGCCGCCGAACATATCCAAAACGATGTCTACGGCGAACTGGTCCTCGCGCTGACCCCGATCTTCTCCGATAATCGTTTCTACGATCTGCGGACCAAAGACCAGGAACAACTCGTGGCCAACCTGGCCCGACTCTGCGATCGCACCATTGCCCAACCGGACGCAGGGCTGTGGGAGATTCGCAACGGGTGGCAGGAACATTCGTTTTCGAACCTGATGTGCTGGGCGGGGCTCGACCGGGCGCACCGCATGCACAAGGCGGGATTTTTGCCGTCGTTGACGCTCGATTTGGATGCCGCCAGGGCGCGCGCCGCGCAGGCGTTGCTGAACGCGACCAAAGACGGCTCGCTCCGCAACGGCCCCAAAGACGACACCTACGATGCCTCCCTGGCGCAAGCGGCGATCCTCGGGTTTCCCAATCGGGATGTGTGCGAATCGACGATGCAGAGCATCGCACGCGCATTAGCCGTGCAGAACGGCGGCAAAGAAACCGGGTTTTATTTTCGCTATCTTCGGACTGATGATTTCGGACGGCCGCAATCCAGCTTCGTCATTTGCTCATTCTGGGTCGTGCAAGGCCTGGCACGGCTCGGGCGGATGGCAGAGGCGCAACAGATCATGGCGCAGGTTCTCACCGGCGCGAACCATCTCGGGCTCTTCTCCGAACATTTCGTTCCGGAGACTCGCACCCAGCTCGGCAATTTTCCCCAAGCCTATTCCCATGTCGGCCTGATCAATGCCGCCTTCGCCGTCAGTCCTTCCTGGACGACAGTCCTCTGACACCCATGCCTGTGCAACCTGATGGGCGCCTCGGCCCGGCACAATCGAAATCTTTGGTCTGAGGATCTCGCACCCCGGAGCCGTGCGACAAGCCCCGGGGCGAAGAGGAGCGTAACTCGGCGTCAGCCGTGTAAGCGCAGACTATTGGGCAGGGCCGACGACCCGGATGGTGCCCGGCTCGATCTTCATACCGCCCGGATCGGCCGATCGCATGCGCGCGTTGTAGCTAATGACAATCGGCTTGCTAAAGCACAAGCTTGCGCTTTTGCTCGGCTCTAATTCTTTCAACTCATTCACCCCTCCCATCGTGCCCGAGAAACCCCGATCGCAGGACAACATCTCTGCATTCAGGCCGGGGATATCAATGAGCACAGGGAGCGTCCGGTGGTTCACCCAACGGATTTCGTCACCGACGTGCACGGTCAGATCCGCCGGCGTCAGACTGTTTTCAAATTTGACTTCATGAATGAGCGCCGTTCTTGAGGTTTGCGGCAACCCTGCGCAACCCGTGACCAACATCAATCCCACCACCGCCACCCACGTTCTTCGCATATCGCGCCTCCTTCCTGAAAACGATTGTACTTCAGACTCTCAGAATCTGAGCGGTCTGCTCTTACTCTTTCGAATCTCCCCAGTTACTCTACCACGTTCCCCGAGCTCACTTACAAGCTTGGGACTCAGTATTTTCGCGTGGAAGCCTATCTGCGTTATTTGACTCGTGTGACCCGATTGGCGTCGGTGTGGTGGAACAGGTCGTTCCGCCCCATCATCTTCAGTTGCGTGTCTTCGTGGTAGCTGAAACTGTCCGGGCCGTGCACGGTCACCGCGAGTTCATACCGGACGGTCTTGAACTCCCGATCCAGAAACTTATTTGAACAGATGCCATACGTATCCGATCCGGCCTCCGCCGAAATCTGAAACAACGTGGCGTCCGGCTCCACGGTTCCACCGGCGAGCACCGTGACACCTCGCGGAACAATGAAACAACGCAACACCTGCTTCGCCGCCGCATCCCAGAGCCAGTAACCGGTCTCTTCGTGAAACGGCGCGTCCTCGCCCAAGCGCCAGGCCACGGTCGCATAACGAAGCCCGTAGAGCTGCTGTTCATGATTATTGACGGGGCCGAACGGTTCGAACGTCATCCGCTCACGGAACTTGTTGCGTTCCGTGCCGCGATCATCCGACGGCGCCACATCGTCGCCCTTATCGCCCTCCCACACACCGGCCAATGCCGCCAACGGACCAAGATACTGAAGCAAATCGTCACCCATTTCTCCGATCCTCCTGGTTTAGCCTATTACCGCTCAGGCTGTGGCCCAGCGGCTCTGGCGGGTGCTCTTGTAGCAGAGCGGCGGTAGCCTTTCAATTCAGCAGGGGAAAATCTGGCAGATGAAGAGTTCGCACGGGTTACGGAGACTATCCTGTTAAAGCAATGCATTTGAGTCTGATCCGTCATACACAACAGCTATTGCGTCCGACACATCGTCGCTTTTCATACTCAAAGTACCTGCCCACCTTCTTACTGCTACGCATGATGTTCTCGCTTACTCCTGTTCCAGGGGCAATTCGGCGGTCATGAGCACGCGCAGTCGCCCCAGCGCTTGCGTCACGATGCGGCCCTGCTCCTCGATGCTGTTGATGATCTCGACCGGCGTCCGCTGATCCACGGTGGCGACCGCGTTGGGATTGACCGCCTTCAGATCGAACAGGGCGGCATCGATGGCGGCAGCCTGTGACTCCAGGTCGCGGGCTGATTTGTCCTTCTCGCGGATGCGGGCGTCGAGCGCCTCACATACTTTCTCGGCGGCCTTCTCCTTCTTCAGGCGTTTCAACTGTTCTTTCAGATCAACCACCTCACCCCTGAGCTTGGCGGCCTCGTCCAGCAACGGCTGCATCTCCTCGCGCGCCTTGGCACGGCGAGCCGAGAAGTCCACCGTCCAGGAGTAGCGGCTGGTGGCTTCGGGAGTTCCGCGCCTGTTCAGCAGTTGCGCATAGCTCGGGAAGGGCTTGCCTGCGTTCGCATCATCAGTCTGCCAATCAGCCACCAGCAAGGCGGGTAGGGCCTCATTTTTCAGCGCCGAACCATCCGCCGAAAAACCGAAGTGCGCCAGCGTCAGCGGTGCCTTTTTACCGACCTTGACCTGGGAGAGGTCGTAGTACCAGATGCGCTTGGTCTTCTTGCCCTTGGTAAAAAACAGCAAATTTGTTTTCACGCCGGCGCCGGCGGTAGAGAACACGCCGCCCGGCAGGCTGACGATGGCCCACAGGTCACACTCATCCACCAACTTACGCTTCGTCTCGACGAAGGCGCTTTCGTTCGTACGAAACAGCAGCCCCTCGTCCAGCACGATGGCACAAGTGCCGCGCGGCGCCAGTTCGGCCAGGATGTCTTGCAGGAACAGCACCTGGGTGGCGCTGGTCTCAAACGGAAAGTTCTTCTGCGCGTCCTTGCCCTCTTTCCCGCCGAACGGCGGGTTGGTCAGAATCACATCGAACTGCTTGGGCGCCTGCTCAAACAGCGCACCGTAGGTGGCCCGGCGCGTCAGCGAGTTGCCGTGCCAGAGGTTAGGCTGGTCGATGCCGTGCAGCATAAGGTTGGCCAGCGCGATGGGAAACACCAGGTTTTCTTTCTCTCTTCCAAAGAAGGTATCGTGCTTGAGGGTTTCCAGATCCGTGCTGTTGGCACGCTTCCCGAGCTTGCGGGCGATGTGTTCGTAGGCAATAGCAAGGAACCCGCCGGTCCCGCAGCAAGGGTCATATACCGTTTGTCCATGCGATGGGTCCACCGTATGCACCATCGCACGGATTACCTCGCGCGGCGTAAAGAATTGACCGCCGTCGGAGTTTTTCTCGCCCATCTTCAGCAGCAGGTCTTCATATACCTGTGAAAGCGTAAAGAAGTGTTGGTCGTCCAGGTGGTCGATGCTGATCTGGTGCACGCGGTCGAGGATATCGCGCAGGTTGGCTTCGCTGTCCACCCGCACACGCTCCACCGCCGTCATAATGCGGCCGATGATGCGTTGTTTCGGGGTAGCGCCAGGTTTCGGCAGGCTGGTGCGCGGATCGACATCCAGGCCATGCAGGTGCGGCAGCAGGTTTTTGTTGATGAAATCGAACAGTTTGCCATCGCCTGCGGCAAACAATTGCTGCCGCTTCCAGCCGAAGGGCTTGCCTTCCGGCGTTCTTGGGTGGTCGTGTTTATCCGCCTCGTTCTTAGGCGGCGGCGCGGCCCAGTCTTGCCAACGGTAGGGCGATCGCAGTGCGGGGGTGAAGCTCGCGCCCACGACGTCTGCCTGTTCCTGATCGCGAGCCTCCTGCGCGTCCAGGATGCGTAAGAACAAAATCCAGGTCAGCTCCGGCACGTATTGCAGGGCGCTCGCGCAGTTCGACCGTCGCATCACATCGCAGATGCTCTTGACGAAGGCCGAGAGCGACTGGATGGAGGCAATCGACTTGGGGGTCTTGTCGGTTTTCTTGGATCTGGCCACTGGGCTTACTTCTCTGCTTTCTTCGCAAGCTTTTTCTGCGCCGACTCCAATTGCTGGATGCTCTTCTCCGGCTTGGGCAGACTTTCGGGCATGGTACCGCCCAATTCGGCGATCGTTTGGCGCACCTTGCGGCCAACCTCGAAGTGAGTCTTATTGGCTTGGGTCTTGCCCCGTACTCGATCGCGACGCAATTTTTCCTCAGTCTGAGTGGCGCGGAACTAATTGGCCGCCAGTTCCGTGCTGCCCATGTGGTCAAGAATCTTCTGGCTCTTTTTCAGCCCCTTGCGAGCGTGGATTTCCTTGTTGCCCAAACCACCGTACAACCCCTTGTAACCGTGATCCTGAAAGATGGCGAAATCTTGGCCGGTTTCGACTCCCGCCTCCTTGGCGGCAGCGGCAAGATGCTTGTTGTGCGTCGCCAGCTCGTTGCGGATGGCCAAACGTTTGTCGGCTTCGGAAAGCTGCGCGAATTTTCCGTCGTCTGCCAGTTCCTGTCGCCGAGTCTGCATGGCGAAGTAGGTCTGGCCGTTGGCGATCACAAGTTTGCTCGAATCACCGTTTTGAACTACCAGGTAGCAGGCGTAACGGGATAGCCGTACATCTTCAACCTCGCGGAGGGCGCCGGAACCGATCTCCACCATTTTGCGGATATCCGCAAAATGGTCTTCTACTCTATGCCCGCTGTTGCGACAGGCCTCGCGCGCTTTGTCGAGCACCGGCACGAAATTGCGCCATTGCGGATACTCCAGCAGCGGGGCAAGATCGCGTGCCAGCCAGAACTCGTTGTCATTGGCATCGAATTGCCGGATGCTTTCGAAGGTGGCGTGATGCTGCTCAACAATATGTTTATCCGGCATGGTCAATCTTCCTCCTTTTCGAAAGCCTGGGCGAGCAAGCGCTGGGGCAGCAGTTCTAGTTTGTTCAGTATTTCCTTGTTGGCCGATTCCAAGGCTTCGATTTCAGTAAACTGGGACTCCATTTGTAGAACAAATCTACATTGCTCGGTCACAAGAAGATCTGGAACATTGATAGATGCTATGACTTGTTGATTGATCGTGAGCTGGCCCGCAGATGTGGAAGCGGCTTCTTCGATAAGTGCTCGCGCTGCAAGCGAACTGGCACAGAATCGAGCAAACTCCGGATTGATACCGGGCTTCAAGCAGACACGAATCAAGTGATCATTGAAGATAGTGTCGCTTGGGATATCAGTATCGACTACACAGCATCTGCCCACAATGTGGCGTGCGCCATTGACGCGAACGAAAAGGAGATCATTCGGTTCAAGGCGGTACGTCTCGGCCTCTTTGGGAGAAACACTCCCCCTGCGCGGATTGGATAAGTCGATCGTGCCGCTTGATACATCTGCAATACGCAAAACGATAGGGCCGGTTTCGTCTGTTCCGGGCCGCCGGCCGAAGCCATTCCGATAGGAAATGACCCAATCTCCCAGTGGCCTCATAGGAATGTTAGCCAGTTCGTCAAAAGCAGTTTGCAAGACGCGGCTGCGCAGCAGCGCAATGTCTTTGAGCTGCTCCTGCGCCGCCTGCCGCGCGGATTCCGCTTCGGCCAGTTGAGCTTTCAAGCGGGCGGCGATGCGGCGTTGATCGTCAACAATAGGTGCGCAAAGATGAAACGCTTCCAAGGTCGGCATGTAGATAGTCTTGTGAGTTGCACCTGTGGCCATTTCACGCAACTTGCTGCGAGAGTAGAGCAGCGCATACATTAGGTATTCGGGATCAACGTCTTCGCCACACACCCAATTCGCAAAGTCCTGACTGGTCGCCATTGGATGGGCCATGATGGCTACAAATCCCACCGAGGCTGTTCGCGAGAGGCAGACCGTTCCCCGCGGCAGGATGCGCGCGGCCGAGTTCGCGATACCTTGTTCGTTGGTTCGCAGTTGAGTGCTTTCAACCCATCGACCGTCGAGGGCGCGTATCTCGGTTAGCGATAGCCAAGACACGTCGCCACCCCACCAGTCTGGGCGAAGGCGACTTGGGGTATGGCCACTCTCCAAACGCGCAACTTCGTTTAGCTTAAGCCAGCGCCAACCAGGCGGCGGTTCACGCAAGTCCGGGGGAATAGCTATCGGCGAGGTGGACGCGCTCATATCCCAAACAACCTCCCCTTGGCTTCGCGCATCACGTCGGTTGGCTTGCCCAAGGGCCGCAGCGCATCCAGTCCGCCCGCCAGCTTGATCTCCGGGACCTCCCAGAGCGCGGGAGTTTCCAACGCATCTGTGCCACCCTGCGCAAACTGGTATCCCAGGCCTTTGAGCACGGTCGCAGCCGTTGGAGCCATGGCGTCGAACCAGGGCTGATTGTGGCTGACGAACAACTCGCCACGATCGGAGCGCTTGAGCGCACGCGCGTGGTAGCCGTGGTGGCCGAAGAAGTCGTACAGATCGAAGTCAGTCATCTGGTCAATTTCCCGGATTACCTCCGGACTGAAGTTATCGTTCAGCAGGTGGGCGATAAGGCTGCGTCGCTTCTGGGTTTCGATCCAGAGCGCACGGAACTCGTCGAGGTTGTGCGCTTCCGACAACACGCGTTGGATCATCTCGCGACGGTATTCGTCCACGGGGATCGGAAGGTCGCGGCCCTCACGGCAGCTGAGAATGAACCGGCCCTGTGGGTAGATGATGACGCGCTGCCCGCCGATCTCTCCCAAAGCTGGTCCGTCGCCGCCGTCGCCGCCATCGTCATCGCCGCCTTTGCCGCTTCTACCACCCGGGCGCGGCGGTTTGCTGATGAAGTCGGTGCCGAACAGGCTGGTGACGCCGGTGTAGTCGTAGAGCCAGAACTTGTACTTCTGTGTCTCTTCATGAATGCGGCTGCCGCGCCCGACCATCTGGTAAAACTTGATGGGGGATTGCAGGTAACGAAAGAACACCACGGCGTTCAGCCGCTCGATATCCACGCCCGCTTCCAACAAATCGACGGTGCAGGCGATGAAGGCCCGCTCGCCTGAGCCGCGCATCGGCTCGATCATGTCCGAACCGTTGTTAGCGCCCCCCATGCACTTGAAGGCATAGTGATCCTTCGGCGTATGCCCATACTCCTTGCACCAGCGGACATAGAGGTTATTCATGTGTTGGACCACGCGGTCGGCGTGGATCTCGCGCGTGCAAAAAATGATGACCTTCTGCTCCGGCCCGCCGTTTTCGCACAGCAGTTGGAACAGGTCGGCGCACATTTTGGGTGTGCGCAGCTCGATGAACAGCTCGTCGTCGAAGTCTTTACCGGTGTAGGTGTCTTTGGTGAGATCGGCCTCGGTCAAGGGCCTGCCAGTCTTGATGTCCTTTACACCGGCCTTCAGGATCTCTTGTTTGGTGAACTTTGCGTTGTCGATGCTGGCCTTGCGCTTGACGATCTCGCAGGCGGCCAGGTAGCCGTCTTCCTGCGCCTGGATCAGGGTGTACTCGTATACCGGCTCGCCGAAGTACTTCCGATTATTGGCAGTGATCTCCTGGTCTTCCTTGCTGGCCTTGTCGGATTCTTCCAATTTACGCGGGGTCGCGGTCAGACCGATGTGAATAGCGCTAGGATTGCGCCGCAGCACTTCGGCCCAGCGCCCCCAGGCCGAGCGGTGGCACTCGTCGATAATGATGACGCTGAAGGCATCCTCGCCGTAGTGCTCGGTCAGGAAGCTGGCGAAACCGCCATCGGCCGGATTGCCATCATCCAAGCCCAGGGTGTGATAGGTGGTGATATGAATTCGCGCGTTCCTTGCCGCGTTCTCGCCCCGCTCGGTTTCGACGATACGCGCATTGGCTCCGAATGCCGCGCTGAGTTTGTTGTAAGCCTGGGTGCGGAGCTCGTCGCGGTCGCAGAGGAACAGCGCGGGCTTGGATAATTGCCCTGCTTGCGAGAGGCGCCACAGCAAATTGGTGGCGATGATGGTTTTGCCCGCGCCGGTGGCCAACGTCAGCAGCACACGCGGGGGCTTGCCGGACTGGCTGTCTCGCAGGATCTTCTCGCAAGCGGCCCGAATGGCGGCGTCTTGGTAGTAGCGGTTCTGCGACCAGGCCGGGCTGTCGGCTTGAAAGAGCACTGCCGCCTCAGGCCGGGTGAGGTCGATGCCGCTGTCCTTGGCGTAGCGTGCCGTAAGATCCGCATGAGCAGGAAAGTCGTTGAACTGAAACGGACCGTTGATCAGTTCAGTGAAGCGGTCATACTCGCCGTACCTGCGGCCATTGGTGGCAAAAACGTACTTCACATCGAAGCGCAGCGTGTCGGCATACCCTCGCGCTTGCTGCATGCCCTTGAGCGGGTCATCGGCTTCCTTTTTGGCTTCGAGCACGGCAACCGGCATGGCTCTGGGCATCTCACCCACCTGCACGCACAGCAGATAGTCCGTGCGACCGGGCCCCTTGCGGCGGCGGCCCTTTGGACCAGTGGGTTCAACCGGGGCGGGGGTGAGCACCGTCTCCAGCGTAATCCGCTCACAGCTCACATAGCCCTTCTCCCGCAACAGGGGGTCTATGAGATGGTAGCGGGTATCCGCCTCGTTCATGCTCATGCGGCCCCTCCTGAAACCTCGACCGTTGGCTTTTCTGATGCGTCTATCGACCAAGATCCAACGACTGTGGCCGATAGAACGCTTTGATTCATGGGACTTGCACCGGCATATCGCCCAGCCACTATCACCCAACTATCGGCGATAAGGCGCTTGCTGTCCGATAACCTGCTCATGACACCGCCCAATAGCGCCGCCAGCGTTTGTCACCATCGTAGCGGACCGCGCCTCGATCAATAAGCTGATCCAACGCGCGCTTGATCTGTTTAGGGTGGATCTCGGCACCCACTCGCCGGTGGATCTCGCTGACGGCGGATCGCGGGTAGCGCTGCAGGTCTTCGATCACTAGCGCGGCCAATCGGTGGGGCTCGATGCGCTTGAGCGTGGTCGGCCCGGCGAATTCCAGGCCTCGCAGCAAGCCTGGATCGACGAAGTAGCGTGTGGCCTGGGTGCGCCCCGAGCTTTGCACGAGTTGCCAACCCAGCAGGCGCTTGAGCCAGGGTTGCAATGCTTCGACCGATGGCAGCTCAAGGATGGTTGCCAGCTCGCGAGCTGTCAGTGCGTCGTGCTGTGCCAGCAAGCCCAGGGCAATGCGTTCGCGCTGGGTGAGCAGATACGTCTGGTCGGCCTTGGCAATGAAGTCGATGACTTCGGGCTTGAGGATGCGGCGACGCACGGTGACCTGCACCCGGTCGTGGGTCTCGATCAACTCAGGCGCAGGGCGACCCTGCACAAGCAGCACTTCAAAGATCTTGTCGAAGCCACTGCCTTCGCGTTCCATCAGCTTCAAGTCATGGAACAGACGAGCCAGGTGCTCGTTGCGGCGAACCGTGGTGTGCAGGACATTCTGCGGCGTGACGCCCAGCGGCAAGGGGCCCGGGTTGACCACTTCCAGCCTGTCCGGGTGCAGGTTCAGAAAGATGTCGCCGCGCTGGGTGTATGGGCGGTGCACCAGGGCATTGACCAGCAATTCACGCACCACAATTTCGTCGAAGGCTGGTACGTGCTGCCGATACAGGCCATCGGGCAGTTCATAGCGTTCGCGAAAGTCTGGTACCTCCTGCCAGACCGCCTCGATCAGCTCCATCGGATTTAGCGTGTGATCGTCCCAGACCAGTTTGTTGACCTTCTGACCGTGCTCATCATACTTAATAAACTGGATGACGGGCGCCGTGGTGAGTTGGGCACGGTGATGCTGGCGGCCAACGCAGAGCACGCCCAGGTTGGTGAGGGTCTGCCCTTGTGCGAGCTGGTAGTGGTCGGGCAGCTCGTCGTTGGACTTCTCCTTGACCGAGGCTTTGACGCGGTCGGATGAGCGCAAGGCCTGCAGCAGCTTGTCGCATTTGGCGGCATCGACCTCGGTGCGAGGAATCCGCAGGGTGGTCTGCGTTTCCCACGGCAACGCGGAACGCTCGCTGGCCAGCCGCATCACATCATCGCCGGTGACGGGCTTGTTCTGATCGGCCACGCGCAGGAAGTAACGGCCGTCGGTGGTGGACGCCACCGCCATGGTGCGGGGAATGCGCAACTCGATGTACTGACCGCCATTCGGGGCGGTGACAACATCCGGCAGCACGGCAACGTTGACGGTGCGCTCAGCCAGCTTGCGCCGAACGGTGTCAGGCAGGTCGGCGGGGATGCGCTGGTCGGTAGGTGGCTGCTCCTGATCGTCCTCGATTCCGAGCAGCAATCGGCCTCCCGTTGCATTGGCAAAGGCGATGCAATCTTTGGCGATTTCGTTCCAATCGGTCGTCTTACCGGTCACCACCCGAAGGGATTTGCGGTCGACCTCTTGACCTTCAAGGCTCAAATGGAGCTTCCCTCGATCAGGTTCATCTTTTCTCTACCCTGGATTCGACTCTTCTTCGCAACAATCTGAACGGGGACCTAAATCCGCGCCAGTCTATCAGAGGGACAGCTCCGCAGCCAGCACGTGAATGGCTAAAGAGCTGACTTTTCCCATGTATCAGAATGGGGTAACGGACGGGCGAACAGCATTGAGGCTGGCACGGAGGTCATCCCGGCCTGTGTCACGACAGGTCTTCAACCAGCATGGGCCGCACTGTGAACGCACGGGCTCCAACCGCCATCGCCAGCGCAGCGACAATGAGCGCCCCCGCGACGGCAAACATGATCTGCATGCCGGCAGCCACAGCCTCCGGAGAAGCAGTGCTGATGTCGGCAGTCCCCGATGCGAAGCTGAACAGGGCGCCCATGACGGATGCACCGGTGATGAGTCCCACATTACGGGAGAGGTTGAGCAGACCGGAGATGACGCCTCGTTGACGTGGTGCACATCCATCATCACCGCCGTATTGTTGGCCGTCTGGAACAGGGCATAACCGATCGTGAGGACAATGATGGGAACGATGTAGCCAACCATCCCCACGGGTGTCGAGAGCGCGGAAAGCAGCACACAGCCGACCGCAATGCCGACAAGCCCCATCCAGGTCATCCAGTGGGCACCGACGGTATCCACCAAGTGCCCGGCCGGAATCCCCGCCAACATGGCGAACAGCGGGCCGATCGATAACACCAGTCCTAAATGGCCGGCGCTGAGTCCGAGCGTGCGCGAGAGATGGAAGGGCCCGACCACGAGTGTGGCCATCATCACGGTCGAGACGAGCAGGCTCATGAGGAGGCTCGCATCCAAAGAGGCATTGAGGAACCGCGTTAACCGGACCAATGGTGAACGGGCCCGTCGCTCAGCGACGATGAACACGCCGAGTCCAAGGACGGCCGTTACCAGCAGTGCCATGTTGCGCAATCCGAAGTGGCCGCGTCCAACCGTCATCGCCAGCGAATAAGCCGCGAGCCTCATGCCCGGGAGGAAGGTTCCTACCAGGTCGAAGCGGGGCTGATTAGCCTGGTGATGATTCGCGTCGACCGGAAGATAGCGATAGATGAGCACGAGTATCGTGAGGCCCAGCGGCACATTGATGAAGAAGATTGCTTGCCAGCCGAGAGCTGAGATCAGTAGGCCTCCGAGGGAAGGGCCCAGCGCAGTGCCGGCCGCAGACATCGTTCCGAGCAACCCCATGGCACTGCCAACCTTGGCTTTGGGAACGGCCTCGCTGACGAATGCCATGGTCAGCGCCATCATGATGGCGGCACCGAGCCCTTGCGCCACTCGGGCTACAATGAGGAACCACAGTGTGGGCGCACCTCCGCAGAGTGCAGACACGACAGTAAACAACAACACGCCAGCCATCAGCAGCTGCCGACGCCCCGTGATGTCGCCGAGCCGTCCGACACTGACCACCAGCGTCGTAATGGCCAGGAGATACGCCAGCACCACCCATTACACGTGCTGAATGGAGGCACCGAACGCCTGCGCCAAGGTCGGCAAGCTCACGTTCGCAATGCTCGTCCCATTCGAGATCGAGGATAGCAGCGCGGACAACAAGAGGGCCGAGAGGATCCAACGAACTGACAGGATCCGCTTCTGTTCCACAGCTAACGCCTTCCTTTCGCCAGCACGTACACCCGTTCCGTGGCCGGGCAGCGCCCTTTGAGGCCGCCTGGAACATCGAGGCTGGTTAGCAGGGTGATGTCATACCGCTCTCCATAGTGCTGTCGGACTTCCGCTTCACTGACCGAGAAGGGCGGACCTTCCATCGCTTGTTGGTCGTACTCAAAGGAGATGAGCAGTTGTGGCGCCTGCCCAGTCAACGTCATGAGATGCTCGGCGTATCGAACACGCATCGCCTCGGGCAGGGCGACCAAGGCCGCCCGGTCATAGATGGCATCGACCAGACCCAGCAGCTCAGGCGTGACCTTGAAGATGTCGCCCACGAAGATATCGAGCTGCCGAGCACGGTAATGATCGAGTGCGCCGACCTTCGTGATGGTCGGCATCACGCCGAGTTCCGCGAACAATTGCTTCATAGCCACCGCGCTCAATTCCGCCCCGGCCACTTGGTAGCCACAGGACAACAACCACCCAATATCGAGCGTCTTGCCGCAGAGCGGCAGGAATATACGGCTGCCTTTCGCAAGAGACAGCTCGTCGAGATATTTCACCAACAACGGGTTCGCTTCACTCTTGTGAAAGCCGATTTCATTGCTGGCCCACCGGTCATGCCAAAACTTTGCTTCCATGCTTTGCGCCCTTTCTGATACCGGCATCTTGCGGATCGAGATGGTGAGTTTTGCCCTTCCGGTTTCGACGCCGGAGTGTACGGTGTCCCTGCTCTGGCATCCGCGGTTGGACGGCGATCGCGCGCATCGCTGGTTACGCGGCTGCGTTCGAGAGGTCTGCACACGGCACCGCGTCCGCCTTGCGCGCCCGAGAAATACAAAAGGGCTCGGAGAGTCTCCGAGCCCTTCATGAATGATCCGCCAGCGCATCGAAAACAAACCACTGGGGGAGTATCTCCCGTCG